>Ga0210384_10000535_pt1 | contig 57605 bp, 45 predicted proteins | sample IncBWH2MmetaG_FD_160574 | JGI IMG/M metagenome (GOLD analysis project Ga0210384, IMG submission 160574) | Forest soil microbial communities from Barre Woods Harvard Forest LTER site, Petersham, Massachusetts, United States - Inc-BW-H-2-M | ecosystem: Environmental > Terrestrial > Soil >...
GAGGCGTCGGCCGAGGCTGCGCACTAAAAAGAGCGTGGCCATTGCCCCACCCGAATCCATCTGAATGGATGTGCCGCAAGTTTAGAAAAACGCTGCGGGGGAGATGCGGAATCGTTTGCTCAATTTTTCGATGTGAGTCTTGTTGAGGGCGCGTTTCTTGTGCAGAACTTCGGATACGATGCTCTCGGAGCCGAAGATGGGGACCAGGTCTTTTTGGCGGAGGTCGTTGGCGTCCATCAGCGCGCGAAGGACCTCCACGGGGGAAGCATCCGCAACGGGATGATGCTCTTCCTCGTACGCTTCGATAAGGGCCATCAGCACTTCGGCGTACTTTTCCTCTTCACTCGTCGGATTATTCTTGCTCGCCAGCTTGTCCAGAACGGAAAGATATTCTTCATGCTGGCGCTCGGACGTAATCGGCGTCGGTGAACCAACTTCAAGCGCGTATTTTTCGGATACTACGATCATGATTCTTGCCACTCCTTCTCGTCGTACTCAGCGTGGCTCAGAATGCGCCGGATGTAAACCATTCTCCATTTGTATTTGATCGTCGCAATCAGCCTGCACCGATTGTGGCTTATATCGAACGCCACAAAGGGCCCGACGACGTCCGAGTTTCTCCAACTGTTGCGAACGTCGGAGAAGTTCTTCCAATCCGCGTTCCTGGTGATTTTGTACCAGGCATCGAGCGATGCACTCCATTCGCCGTGCTTGGCGGCCGCCTCTCGAATGGCTTTGCGGCTGACGATCCGCATGAGAAATCTTCGCATATTGCGAAGTCTGTGTCAAGCTTGAAGTTCTGGCCGCGACGCATCCAGACATCGGCTTCCAGAATCGAGCCTCCAGAATGTATACTCCTGAAGATTGGGGGGTGGGACATGGCATTCATTAACGACAATTTTCTGCTGCAAAGCGAAGCGGCGCGGCATCTCTATCACACGTACGCGGCGGAGCAGCCCATCCTGGATTTTCACTCCCATCTTTCATCGAAAGAGATCGCCGAAAACCGCCGCTTCCGCAACCTCAGCGAAAGTTGGATCGAAGGCGACCATTACAAATGGCGGGCCATGCGCAGCAATGGAGTCGCTGAAAAATATTGCACCGGCGACGCCGAGCCGTACGAAAAATTCCTGGCCTGGGCGCGCACCATCCCGCACACGCTGCGTAATCCGCTCTACCACTGGACGCACCTCGAATTGCTGCGCTATGTCGGCGTGGACCGCCTGCTCGACGAGTCCAGCGCCCCGGAAATATGGAAGCAGGCTAACGCGCATCTCGCATCCGGCGAGCTCACCACGCAGGGAATCCTGAAAAAATTTCATGTGCGCGCGGTATGCACCACGGACGATCCCACCGACTCGCTCGAATACCACGAGCAGATTCGCGCCGCGGGCCTGCCCACGCGCGTTTTCCCCACGTTTCGTCCCGACCGCGCGCTGCGCACGCAGGATGCCGCCGCGTTCAACGAGTGGACCGGCAAGCTCGCCGCCGCCGCGAACACGGACATCGCGCGCGTCTCCGATTTCCTCGACGCGCTCGGCAAGCGCCACCAATTTTTTCACGATCACGGCGGCCGCTGCTCCGATCACGGTTTGGACCAGGCGTACGCGGAGCCTTGCACGGATCGCGAAGCGGAGGCCATCTTCGCGAAGGCGCGCGCGGGCAGGGAAGTGTCGCCTGACGAGTCGGCGAAATTCGCGAGCTATGTGATGCTCCATGTTGGCCGTCTCAACGCCGAAAAGGGCTGGATCATGCAGCTCCACGTGGGCGCCTATCGCAACGCCAGCACGCGGATGTACCAGGCGCTCGGGCGCGACACGGGCTTCGATTGCATGGCGGACTGGCCGCAGGCCGTGCAGACGGCGCAGTTTCTCGACATGCTCGATCGCGACAACCGGCTGCCGAAGACCATCCTCTTCAACGTGAATCCCAAGGAAAACTACTCCTTCGCCAGCATCATCGGCAGCTTCCAGGACGGAAAGATCCCGGGCAAAATTCAATTCGGCAGCGGCTGGTGGTTCCTGGACCAGAAGGAAGGGATGGAGATGCAGATCAACGCGCTATCGAATTGCGGGCTGCTTTCGCGGTTCGTGGGCATGGTCACGGACTCGCGCTCGTTCATGTCGTTCCCGCGCCACGAGTATTTCCGCCGCGTGCTGTGCAATCTGATCGGTGGCGACGTCGAAGCTGGCCTGATTCCCGACGACGAGCAACTCGTAGGCGACATGATCCGGCGCATCACCTTCGATAACGCTTACGAATATTTCGGACTGCCGTCGGTGGAGGGGAGCTCCCAGGCTCCCGCGGCGCACGCGCAGGCTCGCCGGACCTAGCCTCCGGCTCAAATTCACCCCCGTCGCGAACAGCTCGCGTGTGCCCTGCCCTGCATTGCCGGTTGCGATGCAGGCCGGGAAGGGCGTGATGGCCTGTAATGCGAGCGTATGCTATAAGTAACAAGCTACGCGATCCTGAGGACATCGTGCCATTTATCAATTTCCCCGCGAGAGAGATCAACTGCAAACTCGTATACTACGGTCCCGGCCTGGGCGGGAAGACGACGAATTTGCAGTGGATTTACGAGCATACGGGCACGAATCAGAAGGGCAAAATGGTGTCGCTCGCCACCGAGACGGACCGCACGCTCTTCTTCGACTTTCTTCCCCTCGATCTCGGCACCGTGCGCGGATTCAAGACGCGCTTCCACCTCTACACCGTACCCGGCCAGGTCTTTTACGAAGCCAGCCGGCGGCTCATTCTGAAGGGTGCGGACGGCGTGGCCTTCGTCGCCGATTCGCAGGAAGAGCGCCTGGACGCCAATCTCGAAACGCTCGATAACCTGCGCGAGCACCTGAAGGATCACAACCTCGATTTCGATACAATTCCCTACGTCCTGCAGCTCAATAAGCGCGACCTGCCCAACATCCTGCCCGTGGAGGAACTGCAGAAGCAGCTGGGAGTGAAGGGCGAGCCGACAGTCGAAGCCGTGGCGTTCGCCGGGCAAGGCGTCTTCGAGACGCTCAAGGAACTCGCCAAGCTCGTCCTCGCCGACCTCAAAAAGAACGCCTGAGAGTATCCATCCGTGAAGCGGTTCAATAAAGTCTGAATGCGACCATAACCCTTTGAACCACGGCTGCGGGTTTTCCATCCGGACCGTCGGCTGGTTTCAGTCTCCATTTCTCGACCGCCTTGACCGCCTTTTCTGTTAAACCATTTGGGAGCGGCTTCACAACCGCGATTTTTCCAGGGCGCCCGTCAATTCCAACCACTATATCCAGAGTGACGGCGCCCTGAGTTTTGTTGCGAGCTGCCTCAGTAGTGAACCGGGCTTCCGGACAATGAATGCAATAAGGGAGGGTATATCCGTCTTTGCCCGCCTAAGGCAAATCCGGAATAGCTGTGGGAGCGGGATCACCGATTATCGCATGGACCTGATCCTGCGTTTCCTTAGAGAGAGGGACCTTGAAACTGACCTTCGCAATCATTTCTTTGTCTTTGCCAGAAAGACAAAACGCGTAGACTTGCAGATCTTGAGGGTCTTCGGGATCGACATGCAAGCTTCCCTTGATAGTAGGTTTCAGGAGGTCTTCGCCAGGGCTGGGGTTTTCAGAATCGTCTATCACATTGAACCCGTGCGCCGATTTCACAAGGACAGCGCCGAAATCTCGCGTTATCTGGTGGCCCAATTGAGTCAGTTTTTGATCTGGATCTAGAAAAAGGAGGAGGACGACGGTGCTCTCCTTCGCTTGTGAAATTGCGGTGGCCATCTGGGCTGCGGCGGCATCCATATCCATCGTGGTTTGCTGCGCGCGCACGGAACCAGCTGCCGCGAGCAGTAAGAGCAAAGCGAGCAAGACTTGCATGGGATGAAGCCGCGCGATTCGTGCCATGGACCAACCCTCCTCCGTGGCTATGCAGCCGGCGGGCATTATAACGCCTGGCGCACGTAACCAGGCAAGTAGCGCCATGCCTTGGCGACAGATCACACGGGAGCCACGATTGAGCGGTGAAAAGCAGCCTTCGCCCCGCATGCCGCCCACAAATAAAAACGGGAGGCGAAATCCCTAAGGATTCCACCTCCCGGGGTGGGTGGGGTTTGTTGCCAGACGCCCAGCCGGGGATTTTGGTGTCCCCGCATCCGAACGCCTCAGCAAACCGGCAATCAGCCGGTGCCACATACGCCCAAGGTAGCACCGAATCAAAGGGCAGTCAAATTCACGGGAAACGAGTCCGAAAAAATTCGCAAACGCCCATATGAAGAATGAAGCTCTATTTGTGAGACCTGGTACGTCCCATTCGTCTTGTTTATAGTCCATGTCGCCATTCATGTAGTCCCATCAAATTTCCCTCGCAAAATCAATCACTTAGGAAAAGTCCTAGTACTATGGCAGTACTTTGGCCCTATCGAGAATGAGACTCTCAGGCCATTTGAGTCTGCAGGGCCCCCTGCAAAACTCTTTGTGTACCGGAGAACCGCATCTCGTGGTTGCCGGGCAGAATGCCGGGAAGAGTGGGCAACGACCCACACCAGGCTTCGAAGAATCAAGAGAAAGAGAGTTCAATGAAAAACAAATTGTCGATGCGACAGATTTCCATAGCTCTTCTGCTGCTGGCGCTTTGCGCCGCAATGTCGGGGAGCGCCGCGGCGCAATCGGACGCGGTCACCGTTACTCTCAATCCGAGCACTCCGGGAGCAACGATACCATCGGATTTTCTCGGCCTCAGCTTTGAGGAGACGGATCTGTTGCCCAATTCGAGCGGCGGCTATTACTTTGTCAACACGAACCAGCCGCTTCTCAACGTGTTCAACACTCTCGGAGTGAGGAGCCTGCGCATCGGCGGCAACACCGCGGACAGCGGCACTCAGCCCGCGAATGCGGACATTGACGCCCTCTTTGGATTCGCGCAAGCCGCGAACGCAAAGGTCCTCTATACGCTTCGCCTGAAGACGTTCAGTCCGACCACGGCCAACACCACGGCCAGCTACATCATGAGCAAGTACGCTTCGAGTGTGACCTGCTTCGCGATCGGCAACGAGGCGAATCTCTTTCCGATCGCCTATTCGACGTATAAAACGGACACGCAAACCTATATCAATACGATTTCCGCATCGAACCCCACGGCCAAGTACTGCGGGCCTGCCCCCGCGGGAGGAAGTGAATCGTGGACTGCTAGTTTTGCCACGGATTTCGCCGGCTCGGGACAAATCGCGTACGCAACGCTTCACAATTACTTCGGCCAAAACGGTGGAACCACCACCGGCGCGGCGGCGCGCAACCTGATGCTTTCGGCCAATATGCTGAATAACTATGCATCGAACGCCGCCGCATTTGTGCCCACGGTGCTGAGCAAGGGGATGCAGTACCGGATGGAGGAAACCAACAGTTTCTATAACGGCGGATCCTCGGGCATGAGCAACACGTTCGCGGAGGCGCTCTGGGTCCTGGATTACTCGTATTGGTGGGCGAATCACAGCGCGGAGGGCATCAACTTCCACACGGGAGATTCCGTGTCGGGCGGCCCCGCGTACTATTCCTTTTTCAACACCACCACGGGCGGCTACACCATTCAACCTGGGGCCTATGGCGCGCTGGCATTCAACCTGGGCTCGCACGGGAAAATCGTGCCCGTGACCCTCACGAATCCTTCCGGTATGGACCTTACGGCTTACGGAGTACTCGCACCCGACAACAGCTTGTGGGTGACAATTATCAACAAGACGCACGAGACCGGTTCGACGACCGCCAACCTGACCTTCAATCTCGGCGGGGCCTACTCCCAGGGCAATATGTGGCTTATGCAAGCGCCGAATAATGACGATTCCCAAATGACCGGGATCACCGTTGGTGGCGCCCCAATCAGTGTTACCGGAACGTGGAGCGGCACATCCACGCTGGTTTCCGTATCTGGCAGCACAGCCACTCTGAACCTGTCGGCTGCGACGGCCGCGGTGATCCAATTCCTCCCTGGCACCACGAGTAGCGTCAGCTCCATCCAAATCAATGCCGGCGGGCCGACGGTGAGCCCGTTCGTGGCCGACGAATACTTCTCCGGCGGCGCCACCACGAGCCACGCGAACGCGATCAACACGAGCAACGTGACTAATCCAGCCCCGGCAGCGGTGTACCAATCGGGCCGCGACGGCAACTTCACCTACACGCTTGCGGGCTTCACGCCTGGCACAAACTATCTGGTGCGTCTGCACTTCTGCGAGACGTTCTTCGCGGTCGCCGGCTCTCGGACGTTCAACGTGAGCATCAACGGCACGCAGGTGCTGACGAAATTCGACATCTTCGCGACGGCTGGCCAGAACGTTGCCAACATCCAGCAGTTCACGGAGCCAGCGAATTCCAGCGGGCAGTTCGTGATCACGTTCACTTCGGTGGTGAACAACTCGCTGGTAAGCGGGATCGAGATTGAGCCGATCGCTTCCTGCGCCGCGCCGACAGCGCCGAGCGGTCTCGCGGCCACCGCAACATCGTCGAGCCAGATCAACCTGAGCTGGACGGCAAGCTCCTCGTCCTGCGGCGTCACCTACAACGTGTTCCGCAGCACGATATCCGGCTTCACGCCCTCGAGCAGCAATCAAATCGCGAGCGGTGTGGCTGCCACGACGTACTCGGACACGGGCTTGACGGGTTCGACCGCCTACTACTACGTCGTTGAAGCCACGAACTCCGGCGGCTCATCCGCGGCGTCCAACCAGGCCAGCGCCACCACGCCAGCTCCCACTTGCGCCGCGCCGACAGCTCCGAGTGGATTTGGCGCGACGGCAATTTCCTCGAGCCAGATCAACCTGAGCTGGACGGCCAGCACTGCCGGCCTAGGCTGCTCCATCACCTATAACGTGTTCGGCAGCACCACCAGTGGCTTCACGCCATCAAGCAGCAATCAGATCGCTACGGGCGTCACGACCACCTCGTACTCGAACACGGGCCTCACGGCTTCGACCACCTACTACTACCTGGTCGAGGGCGTGGATGCAGCGGGTTCGTCCACGCAGTCGAATCAGGCTAGCGCGACCACGAGCGTCTTGTCGGGATCATGCACCAGCATCTGCATTAACTCCGGCTCGACGACAACTGTGAGCCCATTCGTGGCGGACGAGGACTTCTCGGGCGGCACGACGCTTAGCCACGCCAACACCATCAACACGAGCAAGGTGACCAGCCCGGCGCCGGCAGCGGTGTACCAGACGGCGCGCGTAGCGGTGACGAATACGGGAGCCCCGGGCACCACGTTCAGCTACACGATCGGTGGCTTCACGACCGGATCGAGCCACACGGTGCGGCTGCACTTCTGCGAGACGTACTTCACGATCGCCGGCTCGCGTGTCTTCAACGTGAGCATCAACGGCACGCAGGTCTTGACGAACTTCGACATCGAAAAGACTGCGGGCGGGTTGAACATCGCCAACATCCAGCAGTTCACGGAGGTGGCGAATGCCAGCGGCCAATACGTGATCACGTTCGTATCGGTGACGAACAACGCGCTCATCAGCGGCATTGAAATAGATTAGCAACATCTGAATGCGCCGCGGAGGAGGGAGGAATATGTTCCTCCCTCCAAAGCGCACCTGGCGGCGCCTTGATTGGTTCGTTTCCGTTCGCGCAAGGAGCATGGTTGGACATGCAACTGTGGGCCATTCACTCGAGTGGGGCGGATGTCAGCTTTAAGAGCTTCCCCAAGATCAAAGTAACCCACCGAGACGTGAATTCCTTGAGGCTTGATTTCCCAACTTTTCGTGTGTTAAGGTTTGCCCACGCACTACCTCAATCGGCGGCGAAAATAGTTCAAACTAGAAATGCAAGGGGCCCCCATGAAAACAAGAATGACTGTGTATGCCTTCGCTCTGCCTCTGCTCCTGATCGCTGCGAGTCTTCCGGCGCGGGCACAGGTCAGTTACACGACGCAGCACAACGATAATCAGAGATCGGGCGACAACCTGAGCGAAACCGTCCTCAATCAGTCCAACGTGAATGTAAACACGTTCGGCATGCTGTTCAAGGATGCGGTGGACGACCAGGTGTACGCCACGCCGCTTTACGTTCCGGGCCTGACCATTAACGGCGCCACGCACAACGTGGTGTTTGTGGCCACGGTGAACAACAGCGTGTATGCATTCGACGCCGATACGGGTGGCGCCGCGCTGTGGCATACCAACTATGGCACGCCGACAAACCATACAGTGGTGGGGCTTGGGGGGGACTGCGGCAATGCCTACAACGATTTCCAAGGCAACATCGGGATAGTGGGAACGCCGGTGATCGATACGTCCAATAACGAGATGTTTTTCGTGGCGCATACCATGAACGGCGGCACGCATACGCAGACGCTGTATGCGATCAACATCCTCACAGGCGCCACCAATGCCTCCACGGTCGTTACGGCGGCCGGATTCAACGCCAAGACCAATAACCAGCGCCCGGCTCTGACCCTCTCCAACGGCGAGATTTATGTCGCCTGGTCCTCCTACTGCGACGTCACGCCGTACCACGGCATGGTGGTCGCCTATAGCGAGGCGACGCTGCAGCAAACCGGCGTTTTCAACGACACCTCCAGCGGCTCGCAAGGCGGCATCTGGCAGGCGGGCCAGGGCGTGAACGTGGACTCCAATGGAAACATCTACGTGATGACGGGCAACGGCACGTGGGACGGCTCCGCGAACTTCGGCGAGAGTTTTGTGAAACTTGCCCCTTCGACCCTAACCGTAGAGGACTACTTTACGCCTTCCGACTGGAACACGTTAAATGGCGGCGACACAGATTTGGGGTCCGCCGGGGCGCTGTTGGTTCCGGGAACGAATCTCATGGTCGGCGGCGGCAAGTCCGGGGTCTTTTTCCTCTTGAATACGAATAATATGGGCCATGAGACAGGGGGTGACTCCGGAGCGATCCAGGAGTTCCAGGCTACCGCCGAGGCTGCCGGCTGCACGACGATGCACATTCACGGCGGCCCGACCTACTACAATAGTTCATCGCAGGGCCCGCTCATCTACGTATGGGGCGAAAACGATTTCCTGCATGAATTCAAGTTCAACGGCTCCACTTTCCCGAGCACCGCTCCGTTTGCAAGCAGTTCTATGCGCGCGGCCACGTGCGGGATGCCCGGCGTGATGCTCTCCGTTTCGGCGAACGGGAACAACGACAGCACGGCCATCCTGTGGGGCAACGCCGTGCTGAGCGGCGATGCCAACCACGGCACCGTGCCCGGCATCATTCGCGCCTTCCCAGCCACGAACGTCAGCACCGAGCTTTGGGATTCGCAGCAGAACGCCGGCCGCGATAGTTGCGGCAATTTCGCGAAGGGCGGCTATCCAGTTGTCGCCAATGGCAAGCTGTATGCCGGGAGCTTCGGAACGGCAAATGCCGGAAGCGGGCAATTGTGCGTCTACGGAATTCTTCCGGTGGTAACCGAAGGGCCTTACGGTGGAACTCCCGCAGCCATCCCCGGAACAGTGCTGGCCGAAAAGTACGATACGGGCGGCCAGGGAGTCGGCTACAACGTCACTTCAATCAATGGAACGGATAACGGCTTCCGTCCCGACGGCGTTGATCTGGAAACAACCATGGCTCCCGGTGGTGGTAACAACATCGGCTGGACGGCTGCCGGACAGTGGTTCAGATTTACGGTCAACGTGGCCACAGCCGGAGCATACACGGTCACCTTCGAGGTTGCTTCGCCGGCCGGTGTGACCGATGGGTTCCATCTATCGAACTCCACGGGAACAAATCTGACCGGGTCGGTCAATATTCCGGTAACCGGCGGGTGGCAAACCTGGACAACTGTGACGGCCAACGTCACACTCCCGGCGGGCCAGCAAGTGCTGACGTGGAACCAGGATAACGCCGGCTACAACTTCGACTCGGCCGCATTTGCGTCGACCGCCTCTTGCACCACGGTTCCTTCGACGCCGACCGGGCTGGGCGCGACGGCAGTTTCCTCAAGCCAGATCAATCTCAGCTGGACGGCCAGCACTGCCGGCACCGGCTGCTCCATCACCTATAGCGTGTTCCGCAGCACCACTGCGGGGTTCACGGCCGGCACCGGCAACCAGATCGCGAGCGGCCTCACCAACACGACGTTCTCGAACACCGGCTTGGCGGCTTCAACCACGTACTACTACCTGGTCGAAGCCGTGGATGCTGCGGGTTCGTCCACGCAGTCGAATCAGGCAAGCGCAACGACCAGCGCCTCGAGCGGGTCATGCACCAGCCTCTGCATCAATGGAGGAGGCCCGGCGGTGAGCCCATTCGTGGCCGACGAGGACTTCACGGGCGGCGCCACGATTAACCATGCCAACACCATCAACACGAGCAAGGTGACGAACCCCGCGCCAGCGGCGGTATATCAGACGGCGCGCGTGGCGGCCACAGCCGGTGCGGGCACCACGTTCAGCTACACGATCGGCGGCTTCACGGCCAATTCGAGCCACACAGTGCGTCTGCACTTCTGCGAGACGTTCTGGACGGCAGCCGGGAAGCGGCTGTTCAATGTGAGCATCAACGGTGCGCAGGTGCTGACGAACTTCGACATCTTCGCGACGGCGGGTGGGCAGAACATCGCCAACATCCAGCAGTTCTCGGAGAATGCGAATGCGAGCGGCCAGTATGTGCTCACGTTCACATCGAACACCGACAAGGCCCTGATCAGCGGCATCGAAATAGACTAGCGGCTCAGGCAGCTTCGGCAAATGCGGGGAGGCCATCCGGTCTCCCCGCATCTGTCATCCCCCCAATATTCCCAATAGCGCTTGAAAACAGCACGCCTCCGCGCCCCGCGCCCGCGCCGGGAAACACCGCCGAGAGTCACGCATTGCCTGGGAAACGCCGATGTCGTAGGCTGTAGCCCGAGTTCGAGGCCGGAGTGAACATCATGGACGAAAAGGCCCTGTGCCCACCGGGGTCGTTGCTTTGAGCACCATGCACGAAATCGCGCCTCGCCAGAGGTCGAGCGTCCTTCGCTTTGTTGGCTACGGTCTTGCCGGCATCTGCCTCGTCTGGCTCCTTCACGATTTCCATGCCGTCAGGGCGCTCCACGACATGGCCAATGCGGACTGGAGATGGGTCCTCCTGGGCATCGGCTTCGACGTTCTCAGCTACGGTGTTCAGGCCCTCCGCTGGAAGCTCCTGCTCACTCCCTTTGGCAAAGTCCGCCTCAGGAGCGCGATTCGGGCGGTGTACTCGGGTCTTTTCGCCAATCTCGTTTTTCCCTTGCGGCCCGGTGAGTTCCTGCGCAGCTACCTGATTTCGGATTCCGAAGACATCAGCCTGGGGCGCGTCCTGGTGTCCGTGGGAGTCGAACGCCTGGTGGACCTGGTGATCGCCACGGCCTCGCTGGCCGTGGTGTCGCTCTTTGTCGAAGACCGTATGCCGCGCCGCTTCAAGCACGTGGCGGATACCTTGGGAATCGTCACTCTGATCGTGCTCGCCATCGTCGTACTCCTGATTCTCTACCTGGAATTGAGGCTCGGCCGCAAGCCTGAGCTGGCGGAATCAGAGCCGGGAACGGAGCGGCTCTCCCTCCGGGAAAGGACCATGGCCGTGCTTTTGGGTTTGCACGCCATGGGCACGGCGCCCAGCTTCTATCCGGCGGTGCTCACTTCGTTGCTGATGCCCTTCTGCCAGATTCTGGCGCTGTGGGCCATGATGCGTTCCTATGGCTTGGGCCTGTCGTTCCTCTCGGCCGCCGTCGTGCTTCTGGTGATCAATCTCGGCGTGTCCCTGCCGAACGCGCCCGCGAACGTCGGTTCCTACCAGTTTTTTTGCGTTCTGGGTTTGAGCATTTTTCAAGTGGAGAAAACCACGGCCACGGGCTTTTCCATCTTCGCCTTTCTGGCCCTCACTCTGCCCTTCGTTTTCCTTGGTTTCGCGGCCCTTCTGAGGAGCGGCCTTTCCTTCCGCTCCCTGCGGGAAAGGGTCACCGGTCTCCCCCCGCGTGCCGCGAATGTGCCTGCTGAGCGCTAAGTAACCCGCTCGCGGCAAGCCCGCGCAGTAATGCCCTGGGCGAAAAATTTACCCTCATTTGTAATTTGAACTTCGTCATATCTGTTATATGCTCGATCCCCGTGAGGAAGCTGACTTAAATGCGCCGCCGCGAATTTCTCGTCGGCGCCGCCAGAGCGACCGCGGCCGCCGTGCTCTCTCCTGTTCTGCGCGGCTGGGCGCAAGACGCTGGCGTTATCCCGGCTTCGCTATCCATAAAGCCGCAAAATCAGGTCTCCGTAATTCCGGCGAACTTCACCGGCCTCAGCTACGAGTCCGCGCAGCTTGCCTACCCGCCCTTCTTCTCGGCCGATAATACTGCTCTCGTTTCTTACTGCCGCACCCTTGGGAAGCAAGGCGTTCTCCGCATCGGCGGCAACACAAGCGAGTTCACTCAATGGACCGAGCAGGAAACCTCCGCTCCGGCTCCTGTAGCGGCGGGGCCTGACACAAGCGCCACCGAGAAAAGGCCGGTGACGTCCATCACGCCGGCGGCCATCCGCGATCTGGCGGGTTTTCTCGACGCCACCGGCTGGAAACTCATTTACGGCATCAACTTGGGCCACAACACGCCCAAGCAGGCGGCCATCGAAGCAAAATTCGTGCATGAGACCATGGGTCCCCGGCTTATCGCCCTTCAGATCGGGAATGAACCGGACCGCTATGGGAAGCAGGGCTTTCGTCCTTCGACGTGGAATTTTGACGCCTACCTGGCTGAATGGTTGCAGTTCGCGCGCGCCATTCGGCGCCATGTGCACGGTGTCCGCTTCGGAGCCCCCGATATCGCCAGCAATGTATCGTGGGTTGTTGACTTCGCGGAGAAAGCCCGCAAGGAAGCGATCTTCCTCTCGTACCACCATTACGCGGAGGGTCCGCCCTCGGATCCCGCGATGAACATAGACCGCTTGCTGCATCCGAATTCGAAATTCGAATCCGAAGTCGCTCAAATGCAGCAGGCCTCACGCTCTTCCGGGCTGCCGATCCGTCTGGTGGAGACAAACTCCTGCTACAACGGCGGGAAAGAGGGCGTGAGCGACACATTTGCCTCGGCGCTGTGGGGCGGAGATTACATGTTCCAGATCGCGCGGGCAGGCGAGATTGGCATCAACCTCCACGGCGGTGGCAACGGCCATTACACGCCTATCGCGGGGTCGCTCGACGCGGGCTTCGTGGCCCGCCCGGTTTACTACGGCATGCTGCTCTTCGAGCAGGCCCTGGGCGGCGCGCTGGTCGAGAGCGCCCTGGATGCCGGCGGCGCGAACGCCACGGCCTATGCCGTGCGTCTGCCGGACAACGCCATGGGCGTGGCCATTTTCAATAAGGACGCATCGAAGGCTATTCGCGTCAATGTCAATCCCGGTATTCCGGTCGAGCGTGCCGAGGTGCTTCGGCTCGCCGGGCCTGCCTTGGACGCCAAGACCGGCGTTACCTTTGGCGGCAGCGAGGTTTCCTCCTCTGGCGGCTGGTCCCCGTCACAAACGGAGGCTCCCGGCCATACGGATAGCGCCGTTACCCTCGACCTGCCCGCGGCTTCCGCCGCCTGGCTGCGCATCGCGTAGCTGTCGCCCGCGTCTGTCGTCCCGTTGCTCTTGTCTTTTGCCCGGTTCTCATGGCGCCCGCAACCGTTTCGCACACTCCGGCGATTTCGTTTTGAGGCTGGCGGCCCGTCCGTTATATAGTGTGGTTTTTAGCCTACGCGACCTTCATGAATCACGACGTCACCAAAAATCTTGACCGCGCCAGACGCAGCCTCGAAAAGAACAAACTTCGAGAAGCAGTCTCCGCCTTTCAGGATGTCCTCAGCGAAGAGCCTTCGCACCCGGAGGCCTTGCAGGCCCTCGCCGATATCTATACCCGTCTGAACGAACCCGCTGTCGCCGCGGAATACTATGGCTACCAGTTCGACCGCTATGCCCAGACCGGCGACGCCGCCAAAGCCACCGCCATCTTTGCCCGCTTTCTCCGCGCCTTCCCGCAACCCCCCGCGCGCCTCATGCAATACGCCATGTTGTTGCAGAGACAAAACAAAACGTCTGAAGCGATCGAAAACTATAGCGCCGCCTCCGAGCTCTTCCGCCAGCAGAACTCCGATATCGAGGCGCTGGCATGCTGCGAAAGCGTGGCCCTCCTCGACCCGGAGAATTCCGCGCGGCACGCCTCGCTTGCGGAACTCGCCGAGGGGCTCGGGCACGCCGATCTTGCCGCCCGCAGCTATCTCCGCGCCGGACAGCTCACGCTGGCCTCCGGCTCGCTCCCGCCGGCTCTCGATTATTTCAGCCGCGCTCATAAGCTCCTCCCCGAGGATCGCAGCGTCGCGCTGCTCTTTGCCGAAGCCCGGCTGCGCAATGGCGAAGCGGATGGCGCGGTGGCGTTGCTCGAGCGGTTTTGGCCCGCGGAGAAGGACGCCGCCTTCCTCTCGCTCTTCGGCGAAAGCCTGATGCTCGCCGGACAACTCGACCGCGCCCGGGAAGTGATCGAGGCGCATTACAAGCAAAGTCCGGACACATACGAAAGACTCTTCGAGCTTGCCGCGGCTTACCTCCGCGCCGGCGAGGACCAAAAAGCCGTCTCGTGGATTGCGGAAATCAAGGGATGGATGCGCGAAGCGCGCCGGGATGCCGAACTCGCGTCGGAAATGGATCACCTCGCCGCCGCCTTTCCCGCTTCGCTGCCGCTGGCGGAGACCATCTCGAACACGTATGAAGAGCTGAATCGCGAAACAAAATATTTCGAGGCCCTCACGCGCCTCTTCGATCTCTACCTCGGGGCCGGGCAAATGAAGGAGGCCTGCGAGTCGCTCGAACGCCTCGTGGATATTGACCCCTACGACTCGCGCAATCAGGAACGCATCGCCGTGCTCGAAGGAAAGGCGGATCCTGCGTTCCTAAGAAATATTCTCGCGCGCGCGGGCAAGGCCGCCACGGTCGTCACTCGCGCCGGCGGCTTTTCCGGCGACGCCTCGGACGAAGGTGGCGCCGCGCTGGCCCCGGAAGAGGGGCACGCCCAGAATGCCCTCGAAGATTTGATCGTGCAGGCGGAGATTTTCCTCCAGTATTCTCTCCAGCCCAAGGCCGTCGAGCGCCTCGAGCGCATCGCCGAGCTTTATCCCGGCGAGGAGGAAAAGAACGAGCGATTGCGCGCTCTTTTCGACCGCGCCAATTGGTGGCCCCAGGGTGCGCCGCCCTCGGCTGCCCCGCCCAAGCCCGCGCTGGAAAAGCCGGCTGTGTCCCCGCCTTCCACCGTGGCGGCGCCCACCCCCGCGGAGACGCATCGCGATCTCGCGGCCATCGCCGGAATCAACCGCATCATGTACCGGCAGGTCACGCCGCGCGAGGTCCTGGCGGCCATGGCAGCCGAGATCGGAAAACACCTCAAGGTCACGCGATGCCTGGCTGCCGTGGGTGACGTGGGCGATACGTCGCAATTCATTGCCGAATACTTCGCGCCCGGAGTGCCTGCTTTGGGCGCGCCGCGTATTCCCTCCATCATCCCGCTCGTCTCCAAGGCTACACCCGACGAGCTTGGCGGCGTCGCCCTCGAAGCCTCGAGCGAACCTGCCCTGAGCGAATTCGGCTTTGAATCCGCCCTCGGCGTGGCACTCACGGACAAGGAGACGCAGGCCCCCTGGGGGGCTGTGCTCGTCGGCGATTCCAACGCCAGAAAATGGAAGCCCAACGAAAGTTTTTTCCTACAGGCGGCGGGTGACCAGCTCGTCCTCGCCGTGAAACATACGCGCATGCAATCGCTGGTTCGCTCCATGGCTGTAGCGGACGAAAAGACGGGTCTGGTCAGCCGCGGTGCATATCTGGATTGCCTGCTGATGGAATCGAAGCGCGCGCGCGAGCAAGCCGCGCCCATTTCCCTGGTCATTCTGCACGTTGATCACGGCAGCGAGCTCCTCCGCCAGCACGGCGACGCGGCCGTTGAGAACTACATCGGGAAACTTTCGCGCGCCCTTTCTTCCGCCACGCGCCAAACGGACATTGCCGTGAAATATACGGCCTGGTCGCTGGTCTTTATTCTCTCGGACGCCTCGCTCGAAAGAGCCACCACTCTCGCGGCAAAGCTGCGCGAAGTCGCCGCCACGGTTGCGCCTCCCTGGGCGGCGGCGGATGTTACCGTGAGCGCGGTCGTGGCCGAGTCCACCTCGCGCCATGAAGACGACATCGAAGATCGCGTCACCGAATGGATCAATCGCGCCGAATCCGGGCTCGACCAGGTGCGCGAGCTAGGCGGCAACACACTCGTCCCGCTGGCGACACCTTGACAAGCGAAATTACGCCGTCCGTGTGAAAATAGCGAAGACCACCGTGAACCGGTAGTGTCCTAAATTCGTGGATCGATGGCTAAATGATCGCCCGTGTCCACGCAGCTTTCGAGCGTAGCCGAAGGAATCACTCTTCGCTCCAGCTTTGCTCAGCCCTGTAGGGGCGGAAGAAGTTAGCCCAGGGTGGAAACCCTGGGTAGGAATAACAAATTCGTGTGAGCCCCCGTAGGGGCGACACAACCTGTGAGCATATTGCTATTCGAATTAGGACACTACCGGTGAACCACACTCGCAAATCCGCCCCCGCGCACGGCAATCTCGATGCCGCCGGGCTGCGCTTTGCCATCGTCGTGAGCGAGTTCAATAGCCCCATCACCGATCGCCTGCTCGCCGGCGCGCTCGACGCTTTCTCCGAAGCCGGCGCCGCCGAAAGCCGGATCGAAATCTTCCGCGTGCCCGGCTCGTTCGAAATTCCCGTGGCGGCGCGAAAACTCGCCTCCTCCGGCCGCTTCGACGCGCTTATCTGCATCGGCTGCATCCTGCGCGGCGAGACGCCGCACTTCGAATATGTCGCCGCGGAGTCTGCTCGCGGCATCCAGCTCGCGCAGCTCGATACGGGCGTGCCCATGGCTTTCTGCGTCCTCACCTGCGACACGATCCAGCAGGCCATCGAACGCGCCGGCCTCAAGGGCGATAACAAAGGCTACGAATCCGCTCTCGGCGCCATCGAAATGGCTCGCCTCTTCCGTAAACTCTCGAAAGAATCCGCGGCTCCCGGCCGCGCGCCCCGCGCAGCGCGCCCACGCACCCGAAAGCGCTCACGCCGGCGATGACACTCCGCCACAAATCCCGCGAGTTCGCCCTCCAGATGCTCTTTGAATGGGATATGGCGCGCCAGGACCCCGCGCTCATTAAACGCTCCTTCTGGAAATCCGCGCGCGCCGCGGACTCCACGCGCAAGTTCGCCAATCAGCTCTTCGATGGCGCCGTCGCCGCCGCCATCTCCGCCGACCTCCTCGTCGAAAAACTCTCCGCTAATTGGCGCGTCGAACGCCTCGCCGCCATTGATCGCAATATTCTCCGCCTCGCCATTTTTGAGATGCACTCCGGCTCGGCCCCGTCGAAGGTTGCCATCAATGAGGCCCTCGAACTCGCCAAAAAATTCTCCTCCGCCGACGCCCCCGCGTTCCTCAACGGCATCCTCGACGCCGCCCGCAAATCCCTCACCCCGTAACACCCTGCCAACAAAAGCATCCGTCTGTCATCCCGAGCGAAGTCCCCCGTCTTGATTTTCCCCCTCGCCTTTTGGGGGGCGGGGGACGCAGGGAGGGATCTGCTTTTTCTTGATTATCGCGAAACGCGGAATTTCTCGCCCCGCATCCGCGCGCAACCCCAAACCTCATCCCTCGTCCTTCACATCCTCCTCGCGATCACGCTCACTTCCTCCAGCGCGCGCCGCGTCGTCTCCGCCCGCGTCGTCTCCGCATAAATCCGCAGCATGCGCTCCGTGCCCGATGCCCGCACCAGCACCCATCCCGCATCCCCCACGTACATCTTCACGCCGTCCAGATTCTCGCGCCGCACCACGGGCCACTCCAGCAGCCTCGTCAGTTTCTCGTCCGCAAAATATGCGAGCGCCTTTTCCTTCTGGCCCTCCGCGAGCGTCAAATCCACGCGCCCGTAGTGGTGCTCGCCGAACTCCCCCTCGAGCATCCGCACCAGTTCGCCCAACCGCTTGCCGTGCCACGCCATCACCTCGGCCAGCAGCAGCGCGTTCACGCACGCGTCGCGCTCCGGCAGGTACAGCTTCGTACCGATGCCGCCGCTTTCCTCGCCGCCCAGCAGGATGTCGCTCTCCAGCATCCGCTCGCAAATGTATTTGAATCCGATGGGCGTCTCCCACACCTTGCGCCCGAATTTCGCCGCAATCTTGTCCACCATCTTCGTGGTCGAAAATGTTTTGGCCACCTCGCCCGCAATTTGCCGCGTTCCGGCCAGATGCCACAGCAAAATCGAAAAAATCTGGTGCGGCGTGACGAACGTCCCATCGGAATCCACCGCGCCGATGCGATCCGCGTCCCCGTCCATCGCGAACCCCGCGTCGTACCCGCCCGCGCGCACCGCCTTTTGCAGCGCCTCCACGTGCGGTTCTATGGGCTCCGGATTCACGCCTCCGAACATTGGATCGCGCGTCCCGCGAATTTCTCCCGCCTCGATCCCGTGCATGCCGAAGATCGTGCGCAGCAGCCCGCGCCCCGCTCCGTGCATGGGGTCCACGAGAAACCGCAGCTTCGACGCGCGCAGCCGCTCCCAGTCCACCAGCCCGCTGAGCCTTGCGAGATACGCCGTGCGCACGTCGAGCGAATGGATCAAGCTAGGGCGCGGCGGAAGCGCCGGTACTCCCTCCCGCACCACCCGCGCGAGCTCCGCCTCGATTTGCACCACGATCGCCGGCGACGCCGAGCTCCCGTAGCTCGCCTTGTACTTCATGCCATTCCAGCGGTAGGGATTGTGGCTCGCCGTGATCTGGATTCCGCCCGCCGCGCCGCGCTCGCGCACCGCGAGCGATAGCGCCGGCGTCGGGCAGGCATCCGCCGCCAGCCACACGGGCGTGCCCGTCGCCGCCACGGTCTCCGCCGCCACGCGCGCGAATTTCTCCGACCCGAATCGCGTGTCGTAGCCGACCATCACGCCGTTCGCGGCCCGCTCCGCGCGCGCCACGTACCGCGCGATGGCGTGCGCCACCGTGCGCACGTTCTCGACCGTAAAATCCTCGGCGAACTCGCCGCGCCAGCCGTCGGTCCCGAATTTAATGTCGCTCACGGTCAAGCAGTATATCCGCTTTTACGCTTCCGGCGCCGCGCTTGCGCCAATCCCCAATGTGTCTCAAACAGCACAGACTCCCAGAACGAGGTCCGCTATCCTGCATCCCTGACAAGCTCACTGCCCAGGCAGTGCAACGTCTCTTTGGAGGAAACTCGTGAAAAAGCAAATCATTCGTCTGGCGCTCGCGTCCGCACTGGCGATCGCGTTCAGTCTCACCATGGCCCACGTCACATATGGCGATGGAAATAACGATTGCCACAACCGCCTTGAATCCGATCGCGCACGAATCGATCGCGATTCTTCAAGGCACGGCCAGGGCAGCCCGCAAGTGAACCGTGATATCGAGCGCATGGACAACGATCGCAATTGGTGCCGCGGCCATCATGCGGATTGGGATCACAGCCGTCTCGATGTCGGCATCTACGTCAGACCCTAACTGTAATTAGACCGGTCGCACTATACGGCGGGGAGGCGAATGCACCTGTGAGAATAAGCGACATGACGGCGTTACAGTTGATCTCCGTCCCCTGTCCTACGTGCGGTGTCCCTTCCGGGGAGCGCTGCGTTCTGCATTCGGGCGCTCCGCGCTCGGACGCACACGTAGACCGCAAGCTTATCGCGGCTGAGACCATGGAGAAGAGAAGAATTCCCCATGGTCCCGGACGCAGATAGAATCCCTGGACTGATATGAGCGGGAAAAACTTTCGAGTCGCACAGACAGGCCAACGGACCAACGCCGAGGGAAAACCGGTTACGAATAAGGTGCTCTTGGCCATGCCCGATAATGAATTCGAGTTGATGCGTCCGGACTTGGCGTTTATCGACCTGCCTCATCATCTCAGCCTCCATGAGCCCACGCAAAAAATCGAGTTCGTGTATTTCCCGAACCGCGGAATGATTTCTCAAGTTGTAGTCACCAAGGACGGCCGGACCGTGGAAGTAGGTGTCGTGGGCAGCGAGGGCTACGTGGGAGCGGGATTGGCGGCCGGCTTGAGCAGAAGTTCCGTGCGTGAAATCATCCAAATTGCCGGCGATGGCTTCCGCATGATGGGCAATGCGATCGAACGCATTCTGCGGCTGGCCCCGCAGTTACAGCTGATCTTGAACAGGCATTCGGGGCTGCAAGGAATGCAAGTTGCGCAGACCGCGGCGTGCAATCGCCTCCACGATATACAGCAGCGTCTCTCGAGGTGGCTGCTCATGACTCAGGACCGCGTGGGTTCCGGAGTCCTTCCCATCACCCACGATTTCATTGCCACCATGATGGGTACGGACCGGGCCACGGTCAGCCTCTCGGCGTCCGCGCTCCAAAAAAAGGGAATGATCGAATATGTCCGAGGTGCGGTGAAGATTCTGAACCGCAGGAAACTCGAAAAATCCGCGTGTGAATGCTACGGCGTCATCCAACAGTTCGAGGACGACCTCGGATTGAGATAGCAATTCTTCCCCAGTGTTGTATGTCCCACAGACAGCACCCTCCGGCTATCGGTAATCTTCAGCGTGTTCATGCGCCGCAAACTTCTATGGATCGAGAGAGAGCAATTTTCAGGCTGGGGTTGCTCCGAATGTGCATGGGTGTTCAACCCTTCGGGCTCACCCACCGGCACATCGCTCGATGAAATGATGCAGAACTACAAGCAGCAGCGCGACGCGGAGTTCACATCCCATGTCTGCGCGGATCACCCAAGACCCACAACGAATCGCCGTTAACCAAATCACTCGCGCGCCCTCCCGCCGCGTCCCTAGTGACTCCATCGCCCGACAGGTCTAAAATATCCTCCGTACCGCAATCCAGCAGGAGGACTCACATGAGCGAAGCAGCCCGCCAGATGCCAGCAACAAAGGACAGCTCCCCCAAACCGCAAACCTTTCCCGCAAAGGCCTACGCCGCGCAGAGCGCCGCGTCGCCCCTTGCGCCATTCACCCTCGCGCGCCGCTCGCCGCGTCCCCAGGACGTGCAACTCGAAATTCTCTTCTGCGGCGTCTGCCATTCCGACCTGCACCAGTCGCGCGACGAATGGAAGGCCGTCATGCCCACGGTCTATCCCTGCGTTCCCGGGCACGAAATTGTCGGCCGCGTGGTCAAGGTCGGCGGGGCCGTGAAAAAATTCAAGGAAGGCGATATCGCCGCGGTCGGCTGCATGGTGGATTCCGACCGCACCTGCCCCAACTGCCGCGCCGGGGAAGAGCAGTATTGCGAAACCGGCATGACCCTCACCTACAACAGTCCGGACAAAATTCTCGGCGGCGTCACCTACGGCGGCTATTCGCAAAGCATCGTTGTGGACGAAGCCTTCGTTCTCCGCGTCTCCAAGAATTTGGACCCCGCCGGCACCGCGCCGCTACTCTGCGCGGGCATTACCACCTATTCGCCGCTGCACCACTGGAAAGTCGGCAAGGGGAAAAAGGCCGGCATCGTGGGCCTGGGCGGCCTGGGACACATGGGCGTGAAATTCGCCCACGCCCTCGGAGCGCACGTCGTGCTCTTCACCACGTCTCCCGGCAAAGCGGCGGATGCCGTCCGCCTCGGCGCCGACGAAGTGGTCATCTCCAAGAACGAAGCCGAAATGCGCAAACACGCCTCGAGCTTCGACTTCATCCTCGACTGCGTCTCCGCCGACCACGACCTCAACGCCTATCTCCAGCTCTTGCGGCTCGATGGCACGCTCGTCCTCGTAGGCGCGCCCGAAAAGCCCGCTCCCGTCGCTGCCTTCAACCTGATCATGGGGCGCCGCAGCCTCGCTGGCTCGGCCATCGGCGGCATCCGCGAAACCCAGGAGATGCTCGATTTCTGCGCCGAGCGCGGCATCACCTCCGATATCGAGCGCATCCCCATCCAGCAAATCAACCAAGCCTACGACCGCCTCCTAAAGGGCGACGTAAAATACCGCTTCGTAATCGACATGGCCTCTCTGCAATAGCCGCTCGCCTTGGCCTTTGAATTTTCGGGTGCCCCACCCTCGTTTTTTGAGGGTGGGCCGCCTTTGAAGTTGCCCTCGCCGTTGCCTTTGTCGTCGCCTTTGTAGCGGCCACCTTTTAGGTGGGCGCCTTGCTCTTGACTCGATGCCGTTGCCGCGCTATATTTCCACTGTTCTGGAAATATGAATACATCGAACGCTGTCGATTCGCTCGCAGCCTTGGCGCAGGAGACGCGCCTTAATATCTTTCGCCTGCTCGTCCGGCACGCCCCCAAAGGCCTTCCCGCCGGGACGATCGCCCGCCGTTTGCGCCTGCCGGGTCCGACGCTTTCCTTCCATCTCAACGTCTTGGCCGCCACCGGATTGCTCCACCCGCACAAGAATGGCCGCTCCATTTCCTATTCCGCGGATCTGGAAAGCGTAAACCGGCTCACAGGTTTTCTCATGGAGCACTGCTGCGGCGGGCGCGGCGGCTGCGGCCCAACCTGTGCCAAGTGAGGACGCCCATGCAAGGACGCTACAACGTCTTGTTTCTCTGCACCGGTAACTCCGCCCGATCCATCATGGCCGAGGCCATCATGAATCGAAAAGGATCTCCCACCTTCACCGCCTACAGCGCGGGAAGCCATCCGAAGGGCGCTGTCCATCCGGCCGCGCTGCGGCAAATTGAGCGTGCAAAACTTCCTGTCGCGGGCCTGCGGAGCAAGGACTGGGCGGAGTTCGCCAAACCCGGCTCGCCGAATTTGGACTTCGTATTCACCGTCTGCGACAACGCCGCGAAAGAGGTCTGTCCCGTATGGCCCGGCCAGCCCATCACCGCGCATTGGGGAGTGCCCGATCCCGCCGCCGTCCAGGGCACGGCTGAGCAAATTGAGTTGGCTTTCCGCGACGCGTTCCTGACGCTCGACAGAAGAATCAGCCTCTTCCTCTGCCTGCCGCTCTCCAGCCTCGACAAGCTCGCCATCAAGAAGGAAATCGACCGGATCGGGCGCGAATGAAAATCTCATTGGCGCGCCGCGTTGTCGCGGAATTTCTGGGAACGGCGTTTCTCGTAGCGGCGGTAATCGGCTCCGGCATCATGGGGGAGCGCCTCGCAGGCGGTAACGTCGCGCTGGCGCTTCTTGCCAACACGATTGCCACGGGTGCCGCACTTGTGGCGCTGATTCTGGCGTTCGGCCAAATATCCGGCGCGCACTTCAATCCCGTCGTCACCGTAGCGGATGCTATCGAGAAGGGCCTTCCCTGGAGGGAAACTCCCTCCTACGTGGTCGGCCAGCTACTCGGCGGCGTCGCCGGCGCTGTCGTCGCGCATCGGATGTTTGCTCTGCCGGCGATCTCCTTATCGCGTCATGCGCGAAGCGGCCCTGCCCAAATTTTCAGTGAATTCATAGCGACGTTCGGCTTGCTCTGCGTAATCTGGGGCTGCTCGCGGCTTCGCAGCAATGCCGTTGCGTTCGCGGTAGGCGCCTACATCACAGCAGCCTACTGGTTCACGGCATCCACGTCGTTTGCCAACCCCGCCGTCACAATCGCGCGATGCCTCAGCGACACCTTCGCGGGCATCCGCCCCGTGGACGTTCCCTGGTTTGTAATCGCTCAGTTCGCCGGGGGAATCGCGGCGACACTCGTTTTCCGCTGGCTCGTTCCTAATCTGGACGCGCGCGCCAGTAATGTCTTGCTTCCTCATCCCCGGACAAAAATCCCTAGCCTCAAACCGCCACTCTGCCTTCCGCGCCCTCGACAATTCGAAAACGCTGTCATCCCGCCTGCCCGCGCAAATTCATTTCTCCGGCTACCGCGTCATTCCTGCTTTACTCTCCGGCAGCTCGTTAGTAACTTCAATACAGATACTACGTAAGTTGGTATATAACTCACTCATGTCCGACTCACCGGCCACACCTATCGCCATTTCTTCGGACGATCAAGCCCAAATGCCCGCCAGCGAGAAACGGAAGCGTTGGTTTGAGCTTTGCCTCGTCCTGTGGGTAGCGTGCGGAGCTCCCCTGCTAAACAGTTTGTATCTGCTGACGAACGGTCCCGTAGCCATGCCGCACATTTCAAATGCTCGGTGGATAATCGGTGCTCTGCAAGAGATTTCGGGCCTGCTCCTACTCGGATATGTCTTGTCCCGCCGCGGCCTTGGCTTCAAGGACCTTGGCCTCCGCTGGTCCTTTAGGGACGCCGGAATGGGGATACTTGTTGCCGTCCTTTCCATTGCCGCTTACATAGGAGGATCCATCGTCATTCAGTTTGCGCACCGCTGGCTGTATGGATCTTTTGCCCATGGTCCTACCGCGAAGGATTTCTTCGCGCACCCGTCCTTGCTTGCAATCCCATTTTTTCTTTTGAATCCTTTTTTCGAAGAATTGATCGTTCGGGCATATTTCATGACCGAGATCAGCCAACTGACCGGGTCTTCCGCGTTGGCCGTCATTCTTAGCGTCGCACTCCAGTTCTCATATCATCTTTACTATGGGTGGACTGCAGCGGCAGCGCTTGCTTGCGGATTCTTAGTCTTTGCTCTCTATTACAGCCGTACACGGCGGGCGCTCCCTATCATCGTCGCGCACGCTGTCATCGATCTCTACGGGCTGGTCCGGCTCCTGTAAGTTTCGCCCGCCTCGTATCAGCCGCCAACTCCCATCCCTCATCCCTCACGCCTCACCACTAACCCCCGCCTCCATCTCCTCCACATCCCACCGCGTCATCTCGGACACAAACTTCAGCACATCCCCCTCGCCCAATTTCCGGCACAACCGCCGCAACGTCTCCTGCTCACGATCTGCAAGCGTGCTCATTTGCGCCCTCACCAGCTTCGCGCGTAGCGGAAAAAGTTTTCCTAGCAGCTTTTCTCCCTCCGGCGTTAGATGGACCATCTTCTTCCGCGTGTCTCTCGCGTCCGCCTTCAGCAGGGCCAGCCCGCGCTGTTCCAGATTGAGGGCCAGGTGCGTGATGTTCCCTCCCGTGCAGAGCAGTTTTTCCCCGAGTCCCGTATAGCTCATCGGGCCGTGGTCCCTCACCGCCTCGAGCACCCGGAACTGGCTCGTCGTCAGCTCAAACGACTGGAGCTGATTTTCCAGCAGCGCATTCACCCTGTCCGTCGCATGGATCAGTTCGGAGTAAGCGTCCATCGCCCCCTGGTTCTTCCTATTATTTTTTGTATTTTCCGTCATCTCCGTCTCCCTCCCTCCAAAGTCGACCTCCCACCCAGTAAGCCCGTTTAACAGCGCAAAATGGTGCAAAAACGTGCAAATAAGGCCCTCTTAAGGCCTTAAATTGCTCAAGCTTTCAAGCCAGTATTCAATCAATTGATACTTTAGTATTAAAGTAACTAGGAGTCAATCCGGAGGCCAGTAGGGTCCTAATTCGAGAAAAAAACATCGCACCGTCATTCTGAGCGGAGTCCCGCTCGCCACCCGCCCGTCCTCATCTAGATGGGCCGTCATCGAATCAGCCGACACGCCCTCTACCCAGGGCGTGAAATAGAGTCAATACCTTCCGCACAATCGCTGGCGTTGTCTCCCATATCAGATACAGGAAGATTAGGGACAAGCAGATCGAAATGATTCGTTCGATTGCGGTCATCTCTTTCCGTCTCAGCCATAAGTCCCCTGTAGAGACAACCAGAACGGGTACTAATAGAGAGAGAGCTAGCACAAACAGGACAACGTCGCTCAGTGGCAGCCCTATGTCAAACCACAAAGGGCTAATCGCAATGTGTAACCATTTGAGAATGGCAAGCCCAGACTGACATACAAGAACTGAACCAATCAGAAACATCCATATGCGCCCGAACCATGTAATTTTCTGGGGTTTGCCCCCGACCATTCGCCCCCAGACGATGGTCTTGGAAACGAAAGAACCCACCATCATCGCGAGACCAAAGAGTAGCGAGGCCCAATCAAAAAATGTTGGAGAGATATCCATGTATTCTCTCTGAAGATAGTTCGTCGCACTGCTATTTGTAAAACTGTTTTGTGGACTGGCCTAAAAAAAGCGCCGCGGAACCCGATCCGCGGCGCTTCCAATTTCCTCTAGCCACTCGCCACTAACCACTAGCCACTAGCCACTAATAAATATCATACTGCTCCCAATGCAGCGTCGGATCGGCCTGGATGATCACGCTCTTCTTCGTCCACCGCTCCAGCTCCTCGATCAGCGACGATTCACGCGTCTTGAGCGCCTTTGAAATCTCCGGATGCACACGCAGCGTGATGCTCCCGGAATCCATCTCCGGAGCCATCTTCCGCGCCTCCGTCTGAATCTCGTAGCTCAGTGTGGCGATGGATTTCACCATCCCCGAACCCGTGCAATAGGGACACGGCTGGCACAGCGTCCGCTCCAGCGCCTGCTTGGTGCGCTTGCGCGTGATGGCCACCAGGCCGAACTCATTGAACCGCAGCACCTTCGACGGCGCGCGGTCGGCCCGCAGCGCGTCTTCGAGCGCCGCCATCACCTTTTCCCGGTTGCGCCGCTCCTCCATGTCAATGAAATCAATCACGATGATCCCGCCCAAATCGCGCAGCCGCATCTGCCGTACAATTTCCTTCACGGCTTCCACGTTGGTCCGCACGATGGTGTCTTCCAGCCGGTTCGATCCCTTGCCCACGAATTTCCCGGTGTTGACGTCAATCGCCACCAGCGCTTCCGTGTGATTGATCACAATGTATCCGCCCGACTTCAGCCACACCTTGGGACGCAGGCCCTTGTCAATTTCCTGCTGAATCCCGAACTCCTCGAACACCGGCGTGTCCTTGGTGTAGAGCTTCACGCGGTTCACCATCTGCGGCTGAAAGCGGCTCATGAACTCCACCACCTTCGTGTACTCCTCCTCCGTATCCACCCAGATGGCCTGGAAATCCGGAGTGATGTAATCCCGCAGGATGCGTTCCACCAGATTCAGATCGCGGTGCAATATCGAAGGCGCTTTGCGCTGCTCCGAGCGCGACTTGATCTCCGACCACGTCCGCGTCAGGAACTCCACGTCCGTGCGTACTTCATCCGGCGTGGCGCTCCCCGCCGCCGTGCGCACGATGAACCCTCCGCCCGCCGCGCCCTTCGCTTCATTCACCAGATGGCGCAGCCGCGCGCGGTCTTCCGCCGAAGCGATCTTCCGCGATACGCCCGTGTGATCGAGCGTCGGCATATACACCAAAAAGCGCCCGGGCAGCGCCACATGGCTCGTAATCCGCGCGCCCTTTTTCCCCAGCGGCTCCTTGGCGATTTGCACGATGATTTCCTGCCCCTGCTTGAGCATGTCCGCAATCAACTGCGGCCGCCGCGGAGGGGTGCGATGATGGCCCCCCGGCCCTCCATGCCCTTGCTGCGGGCGGCGTCCGCGGTCGTCGCGCCGGCCACGGTCCCGACCCCCGCGCCTCGCGGGATGCTGCATCCGCGCGCGGAAATCGTCGCGGATGCGAGCCTGCTGGACTTGCGGCTCCTGCGGTGCTGGATTCTCGGCCAGTGCGGGTGATTCCCCCTCCGCGTGCGCCGCTTCCACCTCGAATCCTTCGGCGTGGACTTCTTCGGCGTGCGGCGCGATCATTCCCTCGCCTTCCGCCTCCGTTTCCTCTTCCGCCAGTTCGTGTTCTTCCTCCGAAGTCGCGGCTTCATCCAGTTCCGATTCGGACATGTCCGCGTCGCCTGCATCCACCGCCGCGACGGAATCCCTGCGCTGCGCCTCGCGCGCTTCTTCTTCAATCTGCGCTTCGGCCACGTGCTCGGCCAGCGTCGCCGCTTCGTCCTCGCTCAATTCCGCCGACGCGTGCGCTTCATTGGCGATGGCTGCCGCGCGGACGTATTGCGCCTCTTCCACCATGTCATCGTCGTCTCGTTCTTGCTGTCCCCGTTCCTGCAACGCCTCCGGCAGCACATCCATCGGCGAATCGAGCGGCACCGTCGTCGCCGGCTCTTCCACGTGCTCTTCGACAATCGGCTCATGCCGCTGCCATTTCGAAAGCGACTCGCCGGGCAGCGGTTCGAGGCCAGTGGACAACGGTTCGAGACCAGTGGGCAGCGTTCGACCGAACGTGGCGCGAGCCTCCGCCGGTGCCGCGGTTTCTTGCTCCTGGACGGGCGCTACCGCTACGGTCGGTTCCGGGGTATTGAGAACTTCCTCGACATAAGGAGATTGGAGGGCGGCTTCGGGAGCCTTCTCGCGGTATTTTGCGAGTGATTCTCCCGGCAGAATCGTGGAGATACTGCCATTCGCCGGCGCGGATTCATCCGGCCGGTCTTCGGGGAGATGCGGCGACGCGTATTTCGAAGAAGGCAGATCGCGGCCAAAGCGCTGATTGCCTCCGCGCCCGCCGCCACCCCTGCCAAACCGTCCGCCGCGGCCTCCGCCTCCGCCCCCACGGCGTCCAAAATCCCGCCCGCCGCGTGAACGATTGTCAAACCGCGGCCGGTCAGGCCTGGAAGCATCGGGACGGGAAGCGTCGGGCCGGAAAGTATTGCCCGCAGGCGCCACGCTCGGTGCTGTTGACGGCACACTTGCCGCCGGCAATTCGGGCACCACGTCCACAGGCTCCACGGCGGCCGGCGCGCCCGTCGGCGCAAACACCTGCCCGCCCTGCTCTTCCATTTTGTGGAGCTTGTCTTCGACCGTGGTTACCACATGGTCGAATTCCTCGATACCTTCGAGAAAGTCGGTCACATAAAGGAACGCGTCGCTGTCCAATCCAATATCCACGAACGACGATTGCATCCCCGGCAAAACGCGTGTGACGCGGCCTTTGTATATGCTCCCTACTAAAGCAAACTCTTTTTCTCTTTCGACGTAATATTCACAGAGCTGACCTTCTTCGAGAATGGCGACCCGCGTCTCGTGCGGATTCGCCGATATCACCATTTCTTTGGACATGTAAACTCCTCACGGCGCACCGGGGAATCGCGCGCACTGGACCGTTGCGGCGCAAGGCGGAACCTTGCGACGGCCGCGACGAGCCGCGCAGAATTTTTCTATTGCGCTGCTGGATCACCGTGCTCACCCGATGCGTTGTTCCATAATCAGAATTGAAATCCAGGTCCCGACAAAGCGGGACGCAAGCACTGCACTCAATCATCGAGGCTCAATTGACGAACCGCCGCATGCGGACATTCATCACCAAGCCCAACGCCAAAAAAACAAAAGCGGTTGCCGATCCACCGTAGCTCATCAGCGGCAGGGGAATGCCGGTGACCGGCATATATCCGATCACCATCGAAGAGTTGACCAGAACGTGGAATGCCAAGATCGCCGTGACTCCCATCACCACATACATCCCGGCGCGATCCTTCGCCTTCTGGGCGTTGTCCACCAGCCGTAAAATCAGACCGAGATACAAAAGTAAGACGAGGCAAACTCCGATGAAACCTTGCTCTTCAGCCATCGCCGCAAGAATGAAATCCGAATAGCGGACGGGCACAAAGCCCAATTGGTTCTGGCTGCCCTTGCCAAATCCCTTTCCCCAGAATCCACCGGCGCCGACGGCGATTTCGGATTGGAGAATCTGATAGCCGGCGCCGCGCTGGTCTTCCTCGGGATGGAGGAACGTTTGGATTCGCTGCTGCTGGTAGGGTTTCAGATGACGCCGCATATTCCAGCCGATAGGGACCATCAAAGCTATAAGCACAAGGCCCGCTGCCGCATGTTTCCAATTGATGCCCGCGAGAAACATTCCTACTAACGCGACAGGGACCAGAACCATCGCAGTTCCCAAGTCGGGCTGTTTCAGGATTAAGCCTACCGGAATCAGAGTCAAAATGCCAACTTTCAGCAAGTCTCCCAATGTTAGGCGATCCGTGTGCACTTCCGCGAAGTAACGCGCCATCACAATGATTATAATCAACTTCATGAGTTCCGACACTTGCAAATTCACTCCGCCGCCGAGTTCGACCCAGCGTCTGGCGCCGAATCGCGAGTGACCGACGGCCAAGACGATCAGAAGCGTGGCAATTCCGAACAGATAGAGTGCGGGCGCCTGGTCCATCAGAGTGTGATAGTCAATCAGAGAAATGAGAAACATGCCGATCAAGCCGATCCCGATCCACATCACCTGCTTCCATTGCATGCCGGCCATGCCGCTCGCGTGAGTGGAAGAATAAATTTCGAACAGGCCAAGAAGGCTAATGGCGCCCACAATGGCCAGTAAAATCCAGTCGAAATCCTTAATGTGCGGACGATCTTTCATGGGCGCACGGCTCCCGCAGTCTCCGCCACCGCAGGGACGACGGTTGGCTGGGCTAAATTTTCGGCCGTGGCAGGCGGGTGCAGTTGGCCATTCTTTTTATCGTAGTAGGCCTTTACGATGTCGCGGACAACGGGTGCGGCCGAGGTGCTGCCCCATCCTCCGGATTGCACCAGAGCCGCGACGACGATCTCCGGATTACGTCGAGGAGCGAACCCGACGAACCACCCGTTCTCCTTCAGTTTCTTGCCTAGTTTATTCTGCAGGTCGAAGCTTTCGATTTGGGCGGTGCCCGTCTTGCCGGCAAAGTCCACGTTTTGCAGCTTCACTTGCTCCAAGGTGGTGCCATCAGGCTCATTGACGACGCCCCACATAGCGTCGGTTAACTGTTGGACGGTGTCATCCGAAAGAGGAAAGGACTCGAACTTCAGGTCCGTAGCATTTTTCATTAGGTGCGGGGGAATTAAGGTGCCGCCATTGGCGACGCCGGCGATCATGCGAGCGAGCTGGATGGGAGTGACCATCACAGCGCCCTGCCCGATGGAGACGGAAATCGTAGAGCCTGGATACCACTTGTGATGATAGATGCGCTCGACCCAATCCTCGGAGGGGATGAGGCCGGGTTCTTCGCTGGGCAAGTCAATGCCGGTGCGGCGGCCGAGACCGAGACCGAAAGCGTATTGGTCAATGCGGTCGATTCCGAGCAATTTGCCGACGTTATAAAAGTAGACGTCGCAGGAAGCCACGAGACCTCTGTGGAGATCCACGAGGCCGTGGGCGTGATCGCAGTGGAACGTACGCCCATAAAAATCGGCATGTCCAGGACAGAAGACGGTGAAATTCGCCGGTATGGCTTTGGTTTCAAGCATGGCGGCGGCCAAGACAACCTTGAAGACGGATCCGGGAGCAAGCTGCGCTTGGATGGCACGGTTCAGCAGCGGCGTTTCGGGATCCGTGTTCAGGGACTGCCACTCCGCCGGCGGAATGCGCACCGCAAAATCATTGGGGTCAAAAGTCGGGCGGCTCACCATGGCGAGGATCTCACCCGTACGCGCGTCCATGGCGACGACGGCACCGGCCTTATCAACCAAATCGGCTTCCGCGATGGCTTGCAGATCATAATCAATGGTGAGTTGAATGGGTTTTCCGGCGATTGCATCAAGGTTATCGAGGGTGCGCACGGGCTTGCCCAGGCTGTTGACGACGACACGACGCATTCCGTCCGTACCTTCGAGCTGGGCGTTATATTCTTTTTCGAGGCCCGCTTTCCCGACGAGGTCGCCGGGGCGATAGCGCCCGTCGCTCTGCTCCATCTCCTGAGGCGAAACATCGCCGACATAGCCGATGGTGTTTGCGAGCATTCCAGCGTATGGGTAGTGGCGCCGCTGGACCATCATGAGTTCAAGGACGGGAAGGTCGGTGCGGTGCGATTCGACGAAAGCAATGTCCGCATCGCTTGCCGCCGGCTTGATGACAATGGGCTGGAATTTTGGTTCGTTCCTGGCGGCATCGAGTTCCTGCCGCAAATCCGCCGCGGAGATACCAAGACCATCTTCGACTTGCGGGAGGCTCCTCTGAACTAATTTGGGATCATCGCGGAGGAGCAGGACGCTGAAAGAGGGATAGCTATCGACGAGGACGCGGCCTTCGCGGTCGAGCATCGCCCCGCGCGGCGCGATGATGGGGATATAGCGAATCTGGTTGCGTTCAGCGAGGTCGGCGAAATGCGTGGACTGAACTACCTGGAGTTTCCAGAAGCCGACCAACAAGACAGCGACAAAAGTCACGAACACATAGGAGACGAGTGTGAGCCTACCCTGGGGAATCCTCTGTTCGTTCGTGTTCCAAGGCGCCAACTGAACTCCTGCGCGGCGGGCTGAGCCCGCCTTCGCGCGCTTCAGCTCTGAATCCTGTGGGGAATCAAGAGGTCTTTACGCTATCACTTGCCGCGCGCAACCTGCAAGCCGCCGATGTTCTTTCGGTCAACGGCCCTTTGGTCCGCATGGGAGTGGGATGCGGGCATTCGCTAAGAGGTTCGCCGGAGACGGTCGAGGACGGCGAAGAAGACGATGGCGAAGACGGCGGTCGCGAGAGAATCGAGCAAAAGGCGCAGGGTGAAGAATGGCTCCGGATGATTCAGAAGGACGCGCTCGGTGATAGCCAGAACGGCTTGGTGAAAGTGAAAGAAGAGGAACACGAGGATGAAGCGGCTGACGGGGCGCTCCGTATCAATCTGCGCGCCAACGGAAGATGCAAGATAGCCCACGAGCGTTTTGGCGATTCCGTACAGGCCGATGGGATTGCCGTGGCTGAGGGCGTCCTGGAGGATGCCGATGGCCGCTCCCAGGAACATGCCTGAGACGGGATTGCGCCGGCTGACACCGAAGTAGATTGTGACCAGAAGAGGGAGATCCAATAATTCCGCCCAGCGGCCATACTTATGAAGAAATGCCTGCACGACCAGCGCGAGGAAAGAGACGAGGACGACCGCGCCGATATAATACCTGTGCACTTCGATATTGTGTTCGGATCGTGCTCTGGTGTTCAGCATATAGGCCATTTTATTGGTGGGTAGCCGCGCCGGAAGTAGGAGCATCCGTTGGGGGCGTTGCGGGAGTCGGTTTGGGAGGTGCCGCAGCATGGTTCTTCGACGAGACGCCTGCGGGTTGCGCGGGCGCACTTATGGGCGTGTCGGAATCCGTACCAGCGGCTGCGGGGAGCGCTTCTGTCTTTTCGGGCGCCAACTCCTCGAGCGAAAGGAGAATGAGGACGTCTTCGAGGCGGTCGAGATGCACGGCCGGTTGAACGTGAATTGTCTGAAAGGGATTTCCCGGCGCTGCATCCGCCACGGCGCCAACCAGCAGACCCTTGGGGAAAATGCGATCTTCGCCGGAAGTGAGAATCTGTTCACCCACATGAACGCTTTCGGTGGTCACCACATAGTTCATGCGCGGCATGAGATCTCCCGTGCCTTTCACGACCCCGTGCGTGCGCGTGTCCGCGAAGAGAGCACCTACACCACTGTCCTTGTCGTTGATGAGCAGGACCTGGGCCGTAGCGGGAAAAACCTCCACGATCTTGCCCACCACGCCCTCTGGAGTGATCACAGCCATGTTGCGCCGCACATGATCACGCTCGCCGCGATTGATAAAGAGCGTATGCGAGACGGGATCGGCGCTGGCCCCGATCACCTGGGCCGCGAGCATGGGGGCCTCGGGGTGGCTTTCACGAAAATCGAGCAGGGTAGCCAGCCGCTGCCCCTCGGCGGCCTGGGATTCGAGTTTGGCATTGCGCAGCCGCAATTGGTCGAGTTCGAGGCGCAGGCTCTGATTTTCGGCGCGCGTGTGGCGCAGGCCCACGTAGCCGCCCCAGAGGCCGCCCACTCGCGAGAGAATCCAAGTACCGGCGCGCTCCACGGGGGAAGTCACCTGGACGGCCCAATAGCGGATCAAACGCACGTCGCGATCCCGCTTGATCTGGAAGGCCAATAGAAAAATCTGCGCGAGAACAACGCCGGCCAGGAGAGTGAGCGGTCGCCGCCGGGAAATAATCGCGTGCATGTCAGTCGATGGAAACCAGGCGCAACAGCCGAAAATCGCTGAGCATTTTCCCGGTGCCGAGCACGACAGAAGCGAGCGGATCATCGGCAATCGAGACGGGCAAGCCGGTCTCTTCGCGGATGCGCTTATCGAGATTCTTGATGAGGGCGCCACCGCCGGTGAGGACGATGCCGCGGTCGCTGATGTCCGCGGAAAGCTCGGGAGGGGTCCGCTCGAGAGCCACGCGAATGGCGTTGAGGATCGTCGAGATGCACTCGGAAAGCGCTTCGCGGATTTCGGAGTCGTCTATGGTGACGGTGCGCGGAACACCTTCGATCAAGTTGCGCCCTTTGACTTCCAGGGTGAGAGGCTTTTCGAGCGGGTAGGCCGAGCCGATTTCAATCTTGATCTGTTCGGCGGTGCGCTCGCCGACCAGCAAATTGTATTTGCGCTTCAGATAGTGCGTCACGGCTTCGTCCATTTCGTTGCCGGCCACGCGGACGGAGCGCGAATAAACGATTCCACTCATGGAGATGACGGCAATGTCGGTGGTCCCGCCGCCGATATCCACCACCATGTTTCCGGACGGTTCCTCGATGGGCAGGCCGGCGCCGATGGCCGCCGCCATGGCCTGCTCGACGAGGTAGACTTCGCTGGCGCGAGCGCGATAGGCCGAATCCTGCACGGCGCGCTTTTCGACGGGCGTGATTTCGCTGGGAACTCCGATCACAATGCGCGGATGCACAAGCACGCGCCGGTTGTGGGCCTTCTGGATGAAATAGGTGAGCATTTTTTCGGTGACCTTGAAGTCGGCGATGACGCCGTCCTTCATGGGCTTGATGGCCACCACATTTCCCGGCGTGCGCCCGAGCATCTCTTTGGCTTCGCGGCCGACGGCCACGACCTCGCCGCTGTTTTTGTTGATGGCGACGATGGAGGGTTCGTTGACGACGATCCCTTTTCCGCGGGCATAGACGAGCGTGTTCGCGGTTCCCAGATCAATAGCCAGGTCGGAAGAGAACAGGCTGAAGACCGACCGCATGTTGTAGCCGTTTTTTGTCACGACTTGCTTCCCCCAAGGGTTTTCATTGACATACTGCAGCGTGCAGCGCTTACGGGATCACAACCTCCACACGTTTGATGGCCGTACCGCCGCGGCGATTTTGTCCGATGATGACGATTTCGTGGCTGCCTCGCAGCATCGGCTCGGTGAAATAGCGAAACGTGCCATCGGACTGAATATCGGCTACCTGCTCCCCGTTTACGATGAGGGCAGCGCCCGGCTCGGTGTGGCCGATAATCTCGACGACGTTGCCTTGCAGTTCGGTCGAGGTCACATCGAGGATCATATCCTGCTCTTTGCCCTGGGCCACGAGCGTGAACTTGAATGGGTCGCTTGCGTCGCTTGCGTTACCCTTGGCGTCCAACGCCCGCACTCTCCAGAAATAATCGCCGGGATCGAATCCGGAAACATCCACGCTGGTTTCGGCGACTTTCTTTTCCATGACAACGCTATTGAATACCGTTGTTTCGCTCGCTTGAAAAACATACATCTTCGCGGTGGGAACCGGACTCCATGAAAAGTGAATTGGCTCGTGCTTGGGGTCGGCGAGGACAATGGGCTGCAAATTGAGCGGCTCGACGAGCTGGGGGGGGGCGAGGACATCGGTTTTCGTCATGGCACCGCCCGTGGGGAATTCGACGCGCTGATACTGCCCGATATCCACGTGCTCGTTCCCGCGGTTCAACTCCGCGCTTCCCGAAGCGACGGTAATTTGCTGCTGCTGCGTGGCCGGATCCGTGCTGACAGCCGCGCGGCTATTGGCGTGCACGGACGCGGTGGCGTTTTCAAAGGAAACTTCCGCCTTCGAGCCAGGCACAGGCCACGAGCCGGTGGCCAGGTCCACCTGCCCTGCGCTGATGTGGACGCCGACCTGCGTGGCGCGGTCCTGGGCGACGATGTTTTCTTCCACGGTGACAAGCGTATCGCCCTTCACGGTGTAGGTTGTTCCGTCGGCGAATGCGATGCGGGCCATTCCTCCAGAGTCTGTCTGAATCAGATCGCCCTTGTCCAGCGTGATCTGATAATCGGCATTTTGCCACTGCACGGAGTTGGATTTTTTCACTTGCACTGTGCCGTCCAGGTTGACGAAGCGCGCTTGCTTCGCAGTGATGCTGGCAACGCCGCCATCGTGGGGACTGACTGCTTCGGAGATACGCCGAACCAGATTGCCCGAGACTCCGGGGAAAGCCATGCAGAGAGCGGCCAACACGATGACGGTGACGAGCGCGACGTAGAGGACGACCGTGCGGTATCGCACGGTATGCCAATACACTTCGACGCGCGAAATCCTGACTTTTTCAGCTTGCGTGTTTTTTGCGTCCATTATGTCGTTTCAGCCTGATTCCGCAATCTAACATATAGGGATATAAGCCTTTCAAAGCGCCGGGAAAGCAGTTGCGAAATCGCTACCCCCCGCGGAACGCGCCCTGCTGAGAAAACAGAGATACGCAGAGAACAAGAGGACCCGCGCCCAGCGGGTGGCTCGCCGGCGCGTATCATAAGGTGATTTTGGAGGTTGACCGCAGCGGCCCGATTTAGGGAGACTAGAGATGTTTCCGTATACGTGTCGCGAGATATTCCCCGCGGAATGGCCCACGGTGAAGCCCGTGCGCTGCGAGAGAGCAAAGAACATGAGCGAGATTATCGGCGAACTGTGTCCTCCGGTGAGGGTGATGATGACGCCGGGCCCGTCCTGCGTGGACCCGCGCGTCTACCGCGCGCTGGCGTCGCCGCTCGTGGGCCATCTGGATCCGTGGTTCATCGAAATGATGGGCGAGGTGCAGATTTTGCTGCGCCGCGTGTTTCAGACGCAAAACCGGGTCACGTATCCGATTTCGGCGTCGGGCTCGGGCGGGATCGAAGCGGCGGTGGTGAATTCGCTCGAAGAGGGCGACGAGTGTATCGTCTGCGTGAACGGGGCATTTTCCGAGCGCATGGCCTTGATTGCGGAACGCGTTCCGGCGAAGGTGATCCGCGTGGAAGCGCCGTACGGCCGCGCTGTGGACCTCGAGGATGTGCGGCGCGCAGGCAAGGGAAGGAAAATGAAATTCGTCGGCCTGGCGCACGGCGAGACTTCCACGGGAGTGGTGCAGCGCCTGGACGATTTTCGCAAAGTGGCCGATGAACTGGGCGCGCTGCTGGTGGTGGACGCCGTGGCGACGCTCGGCGGCATCCCGCTCGATGTGGATGGCCAGCGCCTGGACATCTGCTTCGCAGGCTCGCAAAAAGGGCTGAGCGCGCCGCCGGGGATGGCGCCCATCACGGTGAGCACCCGGGTTGAAGAGATGATTCGCCAGCGCAAACAGCCGGTTCGAAGCTGGTATTTCGATTTGACTCCCGCGATGGACTACTGGGGGAAGGAGCGGACGTATCATCACACGCCGCCGATTTCTCTAATCTATGGATTGCGCGAGGCGCTGCGGATCGTTCTCGAGGAGGGTTTGGAGGCGCGATGGGAGCGCCACGTTCATAATCAGCAGGCGCTCATCGCCGGAGTCGAAGCCATGGGACTTGAATTGCTCGTGACGAATCCGGCGGACCGCCTGGCGACCGTGACGGGAGTGAAATCGCCGGCGGGAATTGATGAGAGGCAGGTACGACAGCAGCTCCTCGATGAGTTCAACATTGAAATCGCGGGCGGCTTCGGTCCCCTGAAGGGGAAGATGTGGCGCGTGGGCTTGATGGGCTATTCGAGCCAGAAGACGAACGTGCTTTTGTTTCTCGCTGCGCTTGAAAAAGTGCTGCTCGACCAGGGGTTTCGCGCAGCTGCCGGCGCGGGAGTGGCGGCAGCTCTGCGCAGCTATCGGCAATCGGCGCAGCCCGTGGCGGCAGGCGCACCGAAATAAACGGACCCATACGGCGGAAAGATAGGACGGAACCATGGCGAAAATGGCGGTACCGACAATTCCGAATGCCGGCAAGATGAGCGAGTTCATCGGCGCTTTCGACGTGCCCTCGAAGGTGACCGATTGCGTCTATCACTGCAGCTTTTCGCACTGCTGGAACGCCATCGCCACGCGCCACAGCGATACGATGGATTGCAAGTTTTTGGTGGACGGCAAGAGAGTGGTCCTCGGACTGGCGCATCCCGCGTTCGTTGAGTTTCGCTCGCGCGCGGGCCGGGACCTCACCGACCGCGAAGCGAGCTACATCGGTGCGGAGTACTTGCGCGAACGGCTCGAACAAGAGGATGAACACCCGCTTTATGACGTTCCCGCGGCTGCGGTCCTCCGCGTCATCGAGAAACTCCGCATCCATTGAGCCAGCGAGGCGCCCCAATGAAAATCGAGGCAACAGCAGAAACGAGCAAAGTTATGGGACCGAACGTGCGTGCATTTGGAATTTTCAAGTCTGCCAAGCGGCGAAGCCTTTTGGCAGCCCCGATGACTTTCGCGGCTCTCTTGCTTCCCGTGGGCGCGCTCGCTGGGAGCACTGGAAATGCGGTACAGGGCAAGGCGACATTCCAGGCAAGGTGCGCCGTGTGCCATGGCGCGGACGCCTCCGGCCACACTGCTATTGCCCAAGCGCTCGGGACCATCCCGGATTATCGTTCGAACACTGTCCAAAGCTTGACCGACGCGCAGATTCGAGCGGTCATCACCGGAGGCAAGGGGAAGATGCCGCCGGTAAAGGGCGTGAGTGAAACAGAAATCACGAATTTGATCGCTTTTATCCGCAGTCTTGGCAAGAAATAGCGGGATGAGCACGGAAGTTCTAGCGTCCCATTAAGCGTCGGAGAGCGATCCATCGAAGCCGGGGCCGGTTTTCGGCTCGCTGGCATTTGGTTCCAGGGCCTTCAATTCTCCCGCCTCGAATAGCTGACCACAGTCCAGACATTCGACGTAGCGGCTGTCTTTATCCTGCGCAATCAGGCGTGTGCGTTCGTGTTTGCAAGCAGAATCCGGCATGGCAATCGTCCCGCTATGAACCTCCGCGCATTATAGCACTCGCGCGCAATCCAGCTTGCCCTTTCCTCGGAGTTGACAAATGCCCTGATTGCAACTATCAGTCTCCATGCTGGTGTGGCGAAAGGCGGGCACTTGACGACTGAACGGAATGCGCAGGCACGGCTGGGCAGCGTTCTCTTCTACGGCATTGTCATCATGCTGGGGTATCTGGTCTATCTGATCTTCGCGCCCTTTCTTGTGGCGCTGGCCTGGGCGGCTGTGCTGGTTGTGCTTTTCCATCCGATATACGCGCGGCTCGCGCGGCGCTGGGAGCCTACCAGGGCGGCGCTGGCGACCACAGCGGGGGTGACGCTGATTCTGATTGTGCCTGCCTTGCTGGTGATGATCGCGTTTGTCCGGCAGGGCGTGGACGCGGTCCAGTCCATTCAAGTGGGAGTTGCGGCCGGGCATTTCGCATGGGTGAGCCATCTTTGGGCGCGGATTCAACTTCGCTTTCCTGGAGCGAGCCCGGGCGATTTGTCCGCCCTCATGCAGCGCCACGCGGAACAGGCAACCGGCTATCTTGCAGAGCAACTCGGCGTCGTCCTGAGGCATACAGCGGTATTTGTGTTCGATATGGGCGTAGCAATCCTGGCGATGTTTTATCTTTACTGCGACGGCGAATCGATTGTCGCGCGGCTGGGAGAGGTGCTGCCATTCGAAGCCTCGCACCGCGAACGGATGTTCCGGGAGATACGAGACTTGATCCACGCGACGGTCGCGTCCAGCCTGGCAGGCGCGGCCGTGAACGGCATTCTCGGGGGATTGGGATTCGCGGTGACGGGAATCCGGGCGCCCATTTTCTGGGGCGTAATGATGGCATTCTTTTCGTTCCTACCGGTCGTCGGGTCGGCGCTGATCTGGGTTCCCGCGGTGATCGCTCTGATAGCCGGCGGACACTGGGAACGCGGAGTTTTGGTGGCTGTGATTTGCGTCTTTGGCGTGGTGGTGGTGGACAATTTCATCCGTCCGTGGCTAATCAGCGGGCGCACGCAGATGAGCATGCTCGCGATTTTTATCAGCATCCTCGGCGGCATCAGCGTGTTCGGGATGCTGGGAATCGTGCTCGGACCGATCGTCGTGGCCATTGCCGCGGGGCTTCTGGATCTATACGCTCCGCGCTCACCTTCTGGAAGCGGCGCATCCAAACCGAGTGGGAGGAAGACAAGCGCCGTGCTAGAGTAGCGCCCTTCAGATGAATTCGCGGAAATCCATGGCTAAAAAATCCAATCCGAAGCACGTGAGCCTCTCGCCGGAGAAGCTTCGCTGGCGCTGCGATCCTCGAAGGATACCGTTCCAGACCACGGCGGAAGTGGAACCAATCGGTGGGGATATGGGGCAGGCTCGGGCGCTGCGCGCCTTGCGCATGGGAGTGGAGCTGACCGCTTCCGGGTACAACCTCTTTGTTTGCGGGCTTTCCGGAACGAGCCGCGGCGGCATGATCGTGCGACTAATCGAAGAGATTCACCCGCAATGCGAGCCCGCGCCGGACCGCTGCTACGTGAACAATTTCAAGAATGCGGACCGGCCGCGACTACTCACGCTGCCGCGCGGCCAGGCCAACGCGTTCAAGAAGGAGATGGAATCGGGAATTGACTTCCTGCGCAGGCGCATCCCGCAGGTGTTCGAAGGAGAGCCCTTCCAGCGGCAGAAGACGCGCATCGTGGAGCGGTTCACGCAGCGCGAAAAAGAGCTGATGGACGATTTCACGCGGCGGATCGCGCGCGAGCAATTTGCGCTGGGCCGGATGCAGGTGGGCGCCGTGGCGCTGCCGGAGATTTTCCCCGTGCTCGACGGCCAGATGGTCCCGATCGAAGAAATTCCCAAGATGGTGCAGGAGGGGAAGCTCGAAAGCACCGCCGCGGAAGAGCTGGAGCGGAAGTACGATCAGTTCCGCCAGGAATTCACGGTGGTGTACCGGAAGACGCTCTCACTTTCGCGCGAGCTGGGGAGCGAGATGAGCTATCTCGAGCAGGAGGCGGCTTCGGTGCTGGTGGATGGCGTGATCGAGGAGCTCAAGGAAAAATATCCGAGCACGCAACTGGCTGAATACTTGGAAGAAGTGCGGCACCACATTCTCGACAATCTCGATCCCTTCAAGGAGCGCGAGGGAGAAGAAGAGCAGCCGCCTCCTCCCGAGGGAGCTCCGGGACCGCGGCCGGAGCGCTCCGACCGCGATCCCTTCCGCGTGTACGGCGTGAACGTGATTCTGGCGCACGGCGAGCACGAAAAATGTCCCGTGATTTTCGAGACCATACCCACGTACGCGAATCTTTTCGGAACGATCCATCGCAGCTACGATGCGCGCGGCGGCTGGAACTCCGATTTCATGGACTTGCGGGGAGGTTCGCTGCTGCGGGCCGATGGAGGCTTCCTGGTGATGTATGCGCTCGATACGCTGACGGAGACGGGCGTGTGGCGCACGCTGAAGCGGACGCTCAATCACGGCAAGCTCGAAATTCAGCCCGTGGACATGTTCTTTCCGTTCAGCACGGCGGCGCTCAAGCCCGAGCCGATTGACGTGCACGTGAAGATCATCCTGATCGGCGACCGCGACATGTACGAATTGCTCTACGACTACGAGGACGACTTCAAAAAGATTTTCAAAGTGCGCGTGGAATTCGACGAAGAGATGAAATGGGACGAGGAGGTGGTGCGGCAATACGGCGGGCGCCTGCGCAAGCTTTCCGATGACGAAAATCTTCTGCCGTTCGACCGTACGGCCGTTGCCGCCATCCTGGAGCACGGCGTGCGGCTGGCCGGACGGCGCGGAAAGATTACCACGCGATTCTTCGATCTCGCCGACCTCGGGCGCGAGGCTTCCTACGCCGCGCGCCACGACGGGGGGAGCGTTATCACGGCCGCTCACGTGCGGGAAGCCCTCGACGCAAAGATCGAGCGCCACAATCTTCTGGAGACGAAAATCCGGGAGATGATTGACCAGAACCTTCTGTTCATTGATACCACGGGCGAGCGCGCGGGACAGGTGAACGGCCTGAGCGTGATGGAAATCGGTGGTTACGCTTTCGGCAAGCCGGTACGGATTACGGCATCGGTGGCGCCCGGCCAAGAGGGAATCATCAATATTGAGCGCGAGTCGAATCTAAGCGGGCGCTTCCACGACAAGGGCGTGCAGATTATCTCCGGATATTTGCGGAGCATGTTCACGCTGGAAAAGCCGCTTTCGCTCTCGGCGAGCGTTTGCTTCGAGCAGTCGTACTCCGGCGTGGACGGCGACAGCGCCAGCTCGACCGAAATTTACGCGCTGCTTTCCGCGCTCTCAGGCCTTCCCATTCGGCAGGAGCTTGCCGTCACCGGCTCGGTGAACCAACAGGGCGACGTGCAGCCCATCGGCGGCGTGAACCAGAAGATTGAAGGCTTCTATGATGTCTGCCGGTTGAAGGGCCTCACGGGCAAGCAAGGAGTGCTCATCCCCGCCGAGAACGTGGAGGATTTGATGTTGCGGGATCAGGTGATCGATGCCGTCGCCAAAGGCCAATTCCACGTGTATCCCATTGCCACGGTCGAGCAGGGCATCGAAATCCTCACCGGCGTTCGCGCGGGCAAACGAAACAGCGCGGGAAAATTCGAGCCGGGCAGCGTGTTCGCGAGAGTGGACGCGCGCCTGCACCAGATGGCCACAACCCTCCGGAAGTTCAAATAAAGGCAGCCCCGAATTTTTCGAGAGCAAAGCGTCAGAGCAGGCGGCGCATCTGTAAAGTCACAGTGAGCGTTTGGCCGTTGCGCTCGAGCAGTAGCATATATTTGTGGCCGATTTGGCGGAAAAGATCGCGGACGTCCCAGAGCGTGAGGTCAGCGGCGGCTTCGTTGTCAATTCCGGCGATGACATCGCCCTTCTGGATTCCGGCTTCGGCAGCGGGAGTGGCGGGCGTGACCTCCGTGACCACGAAGGTTTTCAGGCCCGGGCCTTTGGCAACAATCGTAAGCCCGCTCTTATCCTCTTCGTCCTCTTCCTGGATGTGGACATTCGGCTCGAGAATGATTCTCTGATGGGGATAATCGAAAATCACGGTGAAACGCCGCAGCATGCCTCCGCCGATTTCGCCCGCTATCCGGGAGCCGGCGGCTGGCACGTTGCTCTGTGAAAATGCAGCGAGCGGACTATCGGCCACGTAAGGTCCTATCCCAAACGACTTCAGGCGGCCGAGAGCAGCATTTTTGCCATCGTCCGAGAGAGGATCGGCCGTAGGAATCGTTTTCAACGAAGCCGAGAAGAGGTCGTGCGATTGCGCGAAGCGCTCCGAGATGACGATCGAGGCATCCAGCGCCGTATTCACTGCGAATTCGGCTTCCACGTGCTTGCCGCCCGCCATGCTGAACTTTCCTTGGATCAAAGGCTCAGCTCCGGCAAACGTCAAAGGGAAACTCTTCCCCTGGCCGGAATACTGGAAAGATGCCGGGTCGTAGAGCTGAAGCGTTTGCCGCTCATAATCGAGCTTCACCACCACGGCATTGAGAAAATCAGCGCCGAGCGCGCCCTCATAATCCCGGCCGACTTGCGCGCCGAAGCCGTTCCTGGCCATGGCCGGTAGCGCGGCCAGAGGGACCGCCACGCCGGCAAAATCGAACTCCGCAGGCTGGGCGGGCGTGATGCCCAGCTCCGACGCGCGGCCGGGATCGATCGAAGAGACGGCGGCGGATGAGTCAAGCTCGAAGAGGGAGGGTTGCGTCTGGCTGACGCGCACAGGGAGAAATACGAGATTGCCCACGAATTTAGCAGGGACCTGAGCCGCATTTCCGCCGAGAGCAAAGCGGGCGCGAGCGGCGGGCTGCTGCGGAAACGCCGCAGGAAAGCCGAGAGCAAGCGCGCCGAGCGAAACGAGCAGAGTCGCCTTCCGGCGGTTCATTGAGTCTCCCGAGAGAGGGCGCGCCTTACTGGATGTAGGAATCAAAGTAAACGCCGGTTGAGTCTTTCCACCATCCGCCGACTCGCCTGTGCAGATGGCGGGAGATCAGTCCGAAGTTCATCTGCTTAACCCAGCTCATATCCGGCGCACTTGAATTCGATAGCTTCCGGGCCTGCTCCATCTGATCCTCGAATTTCCCGGCGATCTTGTCCCACGGAATTCGGTCGATTTCGTCGCCCGCTAGCCCGGAAAGATTGCCGGGCAGGAGCGACCGCATTTGGACGTATTCGGGGTCGGCAAAAATACTGTTGTCCGGCGCGCCGCCGGATGGGGCATTGAGCTGCTCGATTGCTGCTTGCAGCATCGCCTTCCGCGGCGCGGTCAGCAGCATATGCGGAGTGACGGCCAGGTAGTAAAACTTCCTGCGTTTCGTTCCCGTGGCCGGGTCCCGATAGGGATACATAAGATCGAGGTACGTCGTGTTTCCGGAAGAATCTTCCGCGACGATCATTTTTCCCACAACGGCGCGCAGAACGCGCAGGGCGTCGACGGGTTTCTCGATCGTCATGGCGAGTAATATTTGCTGGGAGCCATCCTCGGAATAGGATTGAGCCATGGCCAACTCGCCCGAAAAAAGCCCGAGGGCGTCGTCAATGGACATTCCCAGGTAGCTCTGGGCCGCGGACTCCATAGGTCCGACACTGCTCGCTTGCTGCGGAGGCAGCGCCGCGATGACGGCAGCGCGAATAAGTTGATACGTTGCTCGAAAGTCCACGCGCAAAATGTTGAAGGAGGGGGCCGTGCCAATAGCGGGCTGCGTAAGAAATATGGCACTGCTGGGGCCTACGATGTCGAACAAGCCGCCTGGCGAAGTGTCGCCCAAGACTGCGCCCCGCATGCGTGTTGCTTCGCCGGAGAAGCTGATCCCTTCCCCGAAGGCATGCACCTTTTCGAGATGCAGGCCTTTCAGAAATTGCACGAGGGGTGTGTATTTCGGTCCGGCAGGTATCCACTTCGTGAAATCGGGGAAGCGGCCAAAAAAATCCACGGACGTATCGGAGCCTAGAAATTTGACGACGCCTTGGTATTCGGGCAGCTGCCCAAGGGATGCAGCCGGCGTGGCCGCGCCCCCGAAGCGGATGATGAGGTCTTCGATTGTCCGTTTCTGGTTCGAGACGAGGTAGTAGCCGCCCGCATGGGCTGTATAGATAGCGCTGCCGTTTGTCGTCCGGACCTCAACGGAGGTTCCGCCAAAGCTGTATTTCGTTGCGGCGGGTGCGCCGGTGGGTTGACTGGCGGAAATGAGCATATGAATCAGGTCGGCTTTTCCCGTTTCGTCATAAACCAGGAAAAATCCGCCAAGCGACAAGAGGCTTTGCGGCGAGGCCGTCACTTGAGAGTTTGGATTTGCAACAAAGCCGACTACGGCCGGATTGTCCAAGAGAGATGACACAGCGGCAAGCACAACCGCCGGGGCTATGCCCCGTGTTGCCTTGCCTGCATTCAACTTGCTTGTCAGCGCCTGCCACAGGGGCGCCATGTCTGGATCTGCATAAAGTTGCAGGACATGGTTTTTCGCGGAGGCGGCTGTGAGGGATGCCTTCCCATGCCAATGTATGTAAAACACCGTGTCGGGAGGCAGACGCTCGGGAATCGGCGGGGCCTGCGCCGCCAGCAAAAATGGCTGGAGAAGGAATGCCAGGAATGGCACTGCGAACGCAAGACGCGACCAACGGAGAGATATTCTCCGAATCGAATTCACCGCTCCTCCTCCGCCGCGACTGCTGCGTTGTATTCGCAGGAAATTCGCACCACTGTCAAAGCCGGCCCCGCCGAGTATTCCCGGTTGCACCTATTGGCCCGGCGGCGTGGAAGGCGGTGCTTCCGCGTCGGATTTGGGCGTGCTGAGATAACCCTTGGCCTGACCTTTGGAAATATCGAAGACCACAATCTCATCGGGAGCACGGGCGCCATGCACGTAAAATTGGACCGGCTCTTCGACGGTCTTATCTTTCTTTTCGATGCTCTTGTCGTCAGCGATCACGGTCAACGTATAGGTATTGCGCTTCGGATCGACCCTGTGCAGCGTCATCTGGATGGGGCCGACGTGCTGAGGCGACTTCGTTTTCGTGGTCAGCGTAAATTCAAAAATATCGCGCTCGCCGAGCCGCTTCAGCTCTTCAACCTCATCGTGATTGCGGGCGATCAGGCCGCTTTGAACCCCGAGGTCGCCGATGGTGCTTTGCAGCTTGCCCTTGGTGGTTTCCAGATCGGCCTTGGTGGCGGAAATATCGGATTGCGTGCCGCTAATTTGCGTTTCCACTTGGCCGAATTTCGTGGTGGTGTCGGTCTGAACGGCGCCGATCTGCTCGCGAAGCTGGGCGTCGCTCCGCTGCTGATCCTTGCGGATGTCCTGGGCGAGGCCGCGGGCGCGCGCCAGCTCGTCCTCCGTCAATCCGAGTTTCTGCGACGTGACTTCCAATTGACCTTTGAGATCGGCGATCCGCGCGTTCGTCTTATCCACTTCAGCGGCAAGCGCTTGGGTCTTTTTCTCGGCTTCATCCTGGCTTTGGCGGAGCGCTTGGCGTTGCGCAAAGGCGGCATATAGAAGACCGGCCACCAGCGCGAAGGCGATCACGAAGAGGATCGTAACCCAGCGCGGCAAACCCGTGGAATCGGATGACGGGCCATCATGGGGCGAACTCAGTGTCGAACTCATCAAGCCTCCTTAAAACGTGCGGCGCACGCCGCACCCAATCGCGGCGGAATTATCGCCGAGACGGTGGAGGATGTCCATCCCCCGTGTGTCCTGATGAAACACGCCCGCGCGGCCAGCGGGCCTGGACGGAAGTTGTCAGACCCCCACGCGGCGTGAATTCGCCGGTGACGGAGCACGATACGGGGTGAACGGCAGCGACGATGTCGCGCAACATACGATTGACCGCGTTCTCGTAAAAGATTCCCAGGTTGCGATACGCGAGCAGATACATTTTCAAGGCTTTCAGTTCGAGGCAGAGCTTCTTGGGCTGGTATTGAATCGTGATGGTGCCATAGTCCGGAAGGCCGGTCTTGGGACAGACGGACGTGTACTCGGCAAACCGGATCGTGATTTGGTAGCCCGGGAAATGGTTCGGCCAGGTTTCGAGCATGGGAAGCTTGGCGGTGATTCCTGCGCGTGCATGAGCGGCCGTATAGTCGGGCATGCGGTTTCTCCCGCGAGTATTCTACACTGGCGGGGCTTCACGCCCCGATAAGAGTGAGGTGTGCGGGGAGGTTGCCCCGGGGGAAGATTTTAGTTAAGCTGTGCCCAACCTTGGGGGTAAATCGTACAAATGATCTGTCCACAGTGCCGTAGCGCGAACTGTTTTCGATCGCATCGAGGGGGCTTATTGGATTTTCTCGCCACACTCGCAGGGTTGAGGCCATGGCGATGCCACACCTGCGAGCGCCGATTCCGCGCCCGGCGCGTGGCTATTTTCTTTTCGAGATATGCTCATTGTCCGAAGTGCGGAAATTTTGATCTCCAAAACGTCTCGCGCAAGCGCGTGGAAGAAGGTACATTTGTTTTCCTAAAAAAGCGCCTCAAATTTCCCGCCTATCGATGCGAGCCTTGCAGGGAGACTTTCTTCAGCGTGCGACCATTCCATCGCATCCTCCCCTCGATGAGCATTGGTGTGCGGGGCAAGGCTTCGAGCGCCGCAAGCTAATTGCCGCATAGTCCCACCCAGGACGGGACACCTCATTGTATCCCTTATGTTACCGGCCAGCTATCCCGCCGATAACAACCGCGTGTGGGACAAGCGGGCGTCCTAACATTCGATTTCACGGCCTTACGACTTATAAAATCTTTATGCCTCATTTATCTCATCCTTATGCTGGAATGGTAGCTTGCGAGATGAATCCGGCTGTTCGAGTTCGAGCGGGACGGCGCGGAACGAGAATCGCGAGCGGGAGACGGTGATGCTGGACATAATCTTTGTGGCCTGCACGGTTGGATTTTTCGTGATATCGCTGTTGTACGTTTGGGCGTGCGACAAGCTGAAGTAAAGGGAGAGAGGAATTCATGTCCGGGAACATCATTCTCCTCGGGATTTGCTTTCTGACGTTCGTTTATTTGCTGGCCGCGCTGCTGTGGCCGGAGAGGTTCTAAGCCATGACGGTAAACGGCTGGCTGCAAATCGCAGCTTTCTTCGTGGTTCTGTTCCTGCTGACCAAACCGGTCGGCGCGTTCATGGCGCGCGTCTTCGCGCGCGAGAAGACATTCCTCGATCCGGTTCTGCGCCCCATCGAGCGGCTGATCTACCGGCTGTCCGGCGTGGAAGAGCAGCGCGAGATGGACTGGAAGGAATACACGGTGGCGATGCTGCTCTTCAGCGCGGTGAGCATGCTGGTGCTCTACGCGATCGAGCGAACGCAGCAGTGGCTGCCGTGGAATCCGCAGCATTTCGCTGCCGTGCCGCCGGCCCTGGCGTTCAACACCGCCGCGTCGTTCACCACGAACACGAACTGGCAGAACTACGCCGGCGAATCCACAATGAGCTATTTCACGCAGATGGCTGGGCTGGCCTATCACAACTTCATTTCCGCGGGCATGGGCATTGCGCTGGCCATCGCCCTGATTCGCGGGATCGCACGGAGGGAATCAAAGACCATCGGCAACTTCTGGGTGGATGTGACGCGAGCGATGCTGTGGGTTCTGCTGCCCGCGTGCTTGGTGATCGCGCTGGTGTTCGTTTCGCAAGGCGTCATTCAGAATCTGCGGCCCTACGACACGGCGAAACTTTTGAACCCGCAAACAGTGCAGACCACGGGCGCGGACGGCAAGACGACGACGCAGACCGTCACCGACCAGGTGATCGCGCAGGGGCCGTTTGCCTCCCAGGAAGCCATCAAGATTTTGGGGACGAACGGCGGTGGCCCTTTCAATGCCAATAGCGCGCATCCTTTCGAGAACCCCAATCCGCTGACGAACTTCATGCAAATTGTGATGATGCTCGTGCTGGGGTCAGCTTTGACGTACACACTCGGCCGCATGACGGGATCGCAGCGGCACGGCTGGGCGGTATGGGCGGCTATGGCGCTGCTATGCCTTGCGGGTGTCACCGTGGTTTATTGGGCGGAGGCTCACGGCAATCCGCTGATGCACGGGATTGACCAGCACGCGAGCGCCATGCAGCCGGGCGGGAACATGGAAGGCAAGGAGGTCCGCTTCGGGATGGCGCAGACCTCTCTTTTTGCGACGGCGACGACGGACGCGAGCTGCGGCGCGGTGAACGGCATGCACGATTCGTTTACGCCGCTGGGCGGGATGGTGCCGCTCGTGAACATCATGATCGGCGAGGTAATCTTCGGCGGCGTGGGAGCGGGGCTCTACGGCATCGTCGTCTTCATCATTCTTGCCGTGTTCATCGCCGGCCTGATGGTGGGCCGGACTCCGGAATATCTGGGCAAGAAGATCGAAGCCTACGACGTGAAGATGGCCATACTTACGGTGCTTGTTTTCTGCCTGATTGTTCTCGTCCTTACCGGCATTGCCATCGTGTCGCCGTTCGGCACGTCGTCCATTTCGAATCCCGGCCCGCACGGCCTGTCGGAGATTCTCTATGCCTACACGTCGCAGGCCGGCAACAACGGCTCGGCCTTCGCCGGGCTGAATGGGAATACGCCGTGGTGGAATATCAGCGGAGCCTTCGACATGCTGCTGGGACGGTTCTTCATGATCATTCCGCCGTTGGCCATCGCGGGCAGCCTGGCACGGAAGAAAATCGTTCCGGAATCGGCAGGCACGTTCCCGGTGACGACGCCGCTTTTCACCTTCCTTTTAATCTCGGTGATCCTGATTGTCAGCGCACTTACATTCTTCCCGGCGCTCAGCTTGGGGCCGATTCTCGAGCACCTGCTGATGCACGCCGGAAAGGTTTTCTGAGGCCATTATGAACACAAGAGAAGGAAGGAAGTCACTGTGGACGTGGGGAATCACCGTGGGAGCGGTGCGGGATTCGCTGATTAAGCTCAACCCGCGCACGCTGATGAAGAACCCGGTGATGTTCGTGGTGGAAATCGGCGCGGTGATCACCACGGTGGACCTGGTGCGCGACCACTTGCAGCATCTGGGCGGCTTCGGATTCGAGCTGCAAATCACGCTGTGGCTGTGGTTTACGGTGCTCTTTGCGAACTTCGCCGAGGCTATGGCCGAGGGGCGCGGAAAGGCGCAAGCCGACACGCTGCGCAAGGCGCGCGCGGAAACCATTGCGCAGCGGTTGAGGCCGGATGGTTCGACGGAACAGGTGACGGGATCGAAGCTGCGCGCGGGTGACCTGGTAAAGGTCGTAGCCGGCGAATTCATTCCCGGAGATGGCGAGGTGGCGCAAGGCGTCGCTTCCGTGGATGAATCTGCCATCACGGGCGAATCGGCGCCGGTGATCCGCGAATCGGGCGGCGACCGTTCGGCGGTGACCGGCGGCACGCGCGTGCTTTCGGACGAGATTATCGTGCGCATCACGTCGAATCCGGGCGAGACGTTTCTCGATCGGATGATCAAGCTGGTGGAAGGCGCGGAGCGGCAAAAGACTCCAAACGAAATCGCGCTGAATATTTTGCTGGCTGGTCTGACGGTAATCTTTTTGCTGGCCGTGGTGACGCTGCAACCGATGGCAATCTATTCGGGTTCGCCGCAATCGGTGTTCGTGCTGATTTCGCTGTTGGTGTGCCTGATTCCCACGACGATTGGCGGCCTGCTTTCGGCCATCGGAATCGCGGGGATGGACCGCGTGGTGCAGCGGAACGTGCTGGCCATGTCCGGGCGGGCCGTGGAAGCGGCTGGGGACGTGGATACGCTTCTGCTCGATAAAACCGGCACGATTACGCTGGGCAATCGCCGCGCAACGGAACTGATTCCCGCGCCGGGCGTGTCGGAGACGGACCTCGCGGACGCGGCGCAGCTCGCTTCGCTATCGGATGAAACGCCGGAAGGCCGCTCGATCGTGGTGCTGGCTAAGGAAAAGTACAATCTGCGCGGCCGCGAGCTTTCTTCCTTTGCGGCGACATTCATTCCGTTTACGGCGGTCACGCGCATGTCCGGCGTGGACCTCGACGGCCGGCAAATCCGCAAGGGCGCACTCGACGCCATCGCCGCGCATTGCGGGCAGGCGGGCAACAAAGTCCCGCCGGAAGTCGAGGAAGCCGTCAAGGCCATCTCGAATTCGGGCGGTACGCCGCTTCTGGTGGCCGAAGACTGCCGCATTCTCGGAACCATTCACTTGAAGGACATCATCAAGGGCGGAATGCGCGAGCGGTTTGATCAGTTGCGCGCCATGGGAATTCGCACGGTGATGATTACCGGGGATAACCCTCTGACGGCGGCGGCCATCGCGCGCGAGGCGGGACTGGACGATTTTCTGGCGCAGGCCAAGCCCGAAGACAAACTCGCTCTGATTCGGAGCGAACAGGCCAAGGGGAAACTGGTGGCCATGACCGGCGACGGCACGAACGACGCTCCCGCGCTGGCGCAGGCCGACGTGGGGCTGGCGATGAATGCCGGCACGCAAGCCGCCAAAGAGGCCGGCAACATGGTGGACCTGGATTCGAACCCGACCAAGCTGATCGAGGTGGTGGAAATCGGAAAGCAATTGCTGATTACGCGCGGGGCGCTGACCACATTTTCGGTGGCCAACGACGTGGCGAAATATTTCGCGATCATCCCGGCGATGTTCGCGGGCGCATTTCCGCAGCTCAAAGTCCTGGACGTCATGGGACTGAAGACGCCGCATGCGGCGATACTTTCGGCGGTGATTTTCAACGCGCTGATCATCATCGCGCTCGTGCCGCTGGCCTTGCGCGGCGTGCGCTACCGCCCGTTGGGCGCGGAAGCGCTGCTGCGTTGGAATCTGCTCATTTATGGCGTGGGCGGGATCATCGCGCCCTTTATCGGAATCAAGGCGATTGACATGATCATTACGCATATTGGATGGGCGTGAGTTGGGCGCAGGGGATCAAGAATGAATGCATGGGATACGCTATGACGGCTCTCAATCTGTTCGGGTTGTTCGCAGTCTCCGCCATGGTGGCGTGCTATTCGCTGGAGAGCCGCCATTCCATCTTTCTTCTGGCATTCGCGGGATCCTGCGTACTGGCATCCGTGTACGGATTTTTGCAGGGAGCGTGGCCCTTCGGCTTGCTCGAAGGAGTTTGGTCCATTGTTGCAGTCCGGCGCTGGCGGATTGCCAAGCGAGATAGCGTGAGGCATAAATGAAGAAAAATCTTCTTGTTGCGGTTTTGTACACGCTGGTGACGACGGTGCTGTTCGGAATCATTTACCCGCTGGTGGTCACAGGGCTGGCGCAGGTGATGTTTCCCCGGCAAGCCAATGGCGAGCTGATTCGCTCGGGCAATAAGCTCGTGGGCTCGAGTCTGCTGGGGCAGCCATTCACGGCGCCTGGATATTTTTGGTCACGGCCATCGGCGGCGGGTACGACGGGATACGATCCGACGGCTTCGGGAGGGTCGAATCTGGGACCCACGAACAAGACTCTTGTTGATCGCGTGACCGCGAGCGTCCAGGCACTGCAGCCCACGAATCCGGGCGCGTCGGTTCCAGCGGACCTGGTGACCACATCCGGCTCCGGCCTCGATCCGGACATTTCACCTGCGTCGGCTGAATTTCAAGTTCCGCGCTTGGCGCGGGAGCGCGGCATGAGCGAGCAGGACTTGCGTGCGCTGGTCGAAAAGCACACCAAGGGCCGCCAGTTCGGGTTTCTAGGCGAGGCGCGCGTAAACGTCCTCGAACTCAATCTGGCGTTGGATGCGGCTCATCCGATCCATTAAGTGAAGGAAGGACGGCTGGCGTCTTCATTTATCAGCGTGATTGGTGCGGACTTTCTCTGCAGGTCTCCAACCTCGAAATTACGGGAACATCCGGACAGGCTCGGATTTTTCTGCAGGTTTCAAAACCATCCATGCCAGCCATACGGCGCGCTGTAGCGCATGTCGCGGCCTTATTGTTTTCTTCTGTTCCCTCGCAGATAGGGGCAGCGAGAGCACCAGCAGGATTCAAGGAATTGAAAACAAAGAGCAAACCAGGAAAAGTGGTGAGCCGCGCAGGACTCGAACCTGCAACCCGCTGATTAAGAGTCAGCTGCTCTACCATTGAGCTAGCGGCCCATCATTGAGAAAACATGGGAGATGCTTGGCTTCGATACCGCACCGAGAGACGCAGTAGCACCTCAGACCCACGCATTGCGCCGTGGATTATAGCAGAGATTGCCACTCTCTCTCCCTTCTAGCCACTGCAAAGAGCCGTTCGCAAAGAGGGGTCATTCTATTGAAGGGATTCGAGTTGACATGAGACTTTGTTTTTCCTATACTTGCGCGGTTGTGTAGGGGCCTTTGGGCCTGGTGGTGGTGAAAGAGAAGTCTTCCCGCCCCGGAACAAGGAACGAAGGAACGGGGGCAGGGAAGGGCGGCCGGAATGGGGCGCCAGCCCCGCAAAGCCGTGTGAGCCTCTCCGCAGTAGGTTGATGCAGTTCACTCCTTGGGGTGAAGCGTCCGAGCGGAGTACCTGGTAATTCCTTCGGGTTGGGGCGACCTTTTCCGTGCATTCACCGAATTCCGCGCGGGCGCTTGATCGCGCGCGGAATGGCCAAGAGCTTTGCGCAGTGAGGAGAGTAAAGAGTGCCGACGTTTTCACAATTGGTGCGCAACGGGCGCGAAAAAGTAAAGACGAAAACGAAATCGCCGGCGCTCGAGGGATGTCCGGAAAAGCGCGGGGTTTGCGTTCGCGTTTATACCCAGACGCCGAAGAAACCGAACTCGGCGCTGCGAAAAGTGGCGCGTGCGCGACTCACCAATAGCGCGGAAGTGACCACGTACATTCCAGGGATTGGACACAATTTGCAGGAGCACTCGATCGTGCTGGTTCGCGGCGGGCGCGTGAAGGATCTTCCGGGCGTGCGCTACCACGTGGTTCGTGGAACGCTGGACGCCGCGGGAGTCGAAAATCGCAAGCAGGGGCGCTCGAAATACGGCGCCAAGCGGCCCAAGGCCGCGCAGAAGTAGGAGAGCGGAACGATGCCACGCAAAGGCTGGGTTGTTCGCCGCAAAATACCCGGTGATCCGGTGTATTCGAGCGATCTCGTCCAGAAGTTCATTTCCAGCATGATGTACGACGGCAAGCGCTCCACGGCCCAGGCGATTTTTTATAAAGCCATGGACCAGGTGGCGAAAAAAGCGAACGACGACGCATTCAAGCTCTTCAAGAAGGCGGTCGAGAATTGCAAACCGATCCTGGAAGTAAAGACGCGCCGCGTGGGCGGCGCCAACTACCAGGTTCCGGTGGAAGTGAATCCGTTCCGGCGTCAATCGCTGGCGATTCACTGGCTGGTCCTCTATTCCCGGACGCGCGGCGGAAAGTCCATGACGGACAAGCTGGCCGAGGAAATTTTAGACGCTGCGAACGGGCGCGGCGGAGCAGTGAAGAAAAAGGAGGACGTGCACCGCATGGCGGAGGCTAACAAGGCCTTCGCGCACTATCGCTGGTAGCACGGACGAATTTCGATCAACACATGGCGCGACAAGTCCAACTCGATCAGATCCGTAACATCGGGATTATGGCGCATATTGATGCGGGGAAGACCACCTGCACCGAGCGCATCCTTTTCTATACGGGTGTGACCTATAAGATCGGCGAGGTCCATGAAGGCACGACAGTGATGGACTGGATGGAGCAGGAGCGCGAGCGCGGGATCACCATCACCTCCGCGGCGACGACCGCTTCCTGGAAGCGCAGCGAGAAATCCTACCGCATCAATATTATTGATACGCCGGGCCACGTGGATTTTACGGTGGAAGTCGAACGGTCGTTGCGCGTGCTCGATGGCGCCGTAGCCGTGTTCGACGCCGTGGCGGGCGTGCAGCCGCAGTCGGAGACGGTATGGCGTCAGGCGGACAAATACCGCGTGCCGCGCATCGCCTTCATCAACAAGATGGACCGCATCGGCGCTGATTTCGATCATTCCCTCCGTTCGATGCGGCAACGACTCTCCGCCCACCCTGTCCCCATTACCTATCCCATCGGCCGCGAAGACAACTTCATCGGCGTGATTGATTTCATCGAAGAGCGCGCCGTCATCTGGAAGGACGAGACGCTCGGCTCGGAATATGAAATTCTGCCGCTCGAAAAGCTGTGGGACGCGGCCTATTTGAAGACGCGGCCGGAGCTGGAAACAGCCGTAAGGGCATCGGCGCTCACGCCGGAATTCTATAAGGAACACCGCGACAAAGTGGTTGAGTACATCGCCGAGCATGACGACGCCATCCTGACCAAGTATCTCGAACAACATAAGCTCGAATCCGCGGAATTGCGCGCCTCGCTGCGTCGCTCCACGATCGCTTTGAAACTGGTGCCCGTGATAGCCGGCTCGGCGTTCAAGAATAAGGGCGTTCAGCCGCTGCTCGATGCCGTGGTGGATTATCTGCCGTCGCCTGTGGATGTCCCTCCGGTGGAGGGCACGTCAGCGGACGGAACCGAGCCGGAACTGCGGCGCGCGGCGGACGATCAGCCGTTTGCGGCGCTGGCGTTCAAGATTATGACCGACCCTTACGTCGGCCACCTGACCTACATCCGCGTCTATTCCGGCGTGCTGAAGACGGGACAATTCGTTTACAACTCGACACGAAAGACGCGCGAGCGCATGGGGCGCCTGCTGCGCATGCACGCCAACAAGCGTGAGGAAATCGAATCGGTCGAAGCCGGCGACATCGCGGCCTGTGTGGGACTCAAAAACGCCACGACGGGCGACACGCTCTGTGACGAAGAGAAGCCCATCCTCCTCGAAAATATCGATTTTCCCACCCCCGTCATTTCCATCGCCATCGAACCCAAGACCAAGGCCGACCAGGAAAAAATGGGCACCGCGCTGGGCAAGCTGGCGCAGGAAGACCCCACCTTCCGCGTCCACACGGACAGCGATACCGGGCAGACCTTGATTTCTGGCATGGGCGAGCTGCACCTGGAAATCATCGTGGACCGCATGATGCGCGAGTTCGGCGTGCAGGCCAACGTGGGCCGGCCGCAGGTGGCCTACCGCGAAACGATTCTGAAGGTCGCGGGGGGCGAAGGGAAATACATCCGCCAGACGGGCGGCCGCGGCCAGTACGGCCACGCGAAGCTCTCCGTGCATCCGCTGCCGAATTCGGGGCATGAGGACATGCACGAAATGTCCGTGGACGAAATTGACGCGCTGGCCAAAAGCGTGGCCGGCAAGGGCGGCAAGTGGCATTTCGACAAGGAGCACCGCCTGCTGTTCGTCGACAAAATCATCGGTGGCTCGATTCCCAAGGAGTTCATCGCGCCCATCGAAGCCGGCGTGCGCGAGGCCATGGAAACGGGCGTGCTCGCGGGCTACGAAATGGTGGATGTTGCCGTAGTGCTCGAAGACGGCAGCTACCACGACGTGGACAGCTCGGAAATGGCCTTCAAGATCGCCGGCTCGATGGCGTTCAAAGATGCCTGCAAGAAGGCCAATCCCAAGCTGCTCGAGCCCATCATGCGCGTGGAAGTCGTGGTGCCCGAGGACTATATGGGAACCGTGATCGCGGACCTGAACTCGCGGCGCGGGCAGTTGCAAGGCCGCGAATCGCGCGCCGCAAGCGAAATTATCAATGTCCAGGTGCCGCTGGCCGAGATGTTCGGCTACGCCACGGAAATTCGCAGCCGCACGCAGGGCCGCGGCAGTTTTACCATGCACTTTTCGCACTACGCGCAGGCGCCGGCGAACGTGTCCGAGGAAGTGATTGGCAAGGCCAGCGGCAGAGCGGTGAGATAACGGCTGAAGGCTTGAAATAAGCAAGCTGAGGCGGAGGAGTCGACAAGATGGCGAAGGAGAAATTCGAGAGAGTAAAACCGCACGTGAACGTGGGGACGATCGGTCACATTGACCACGGGAAGACCACGCTGACGGCGGCGATCACGAAGGTGCTGTCGAAGCACAACCCGAAGGTGACGTTCCGCGCGTTCGACACGATCGACAACGCGCCGGAAGAGCGCGAGCGCGGGATCACCATCGCGGTGGCGCACGTGGAATATGAGACGGCGAACCGCCACTACGCGCACATCGATTGCCCCGGTCACGCGGACTACATCAAGAACATGATCACGGGAGCGGCGCAGATGGATGGCGCGATCCTGGTGGTGGCGGCGACCGATGGTCCGATGCCGCAGACGCGGGAGCACATCCTGCTGGCGCGGCAGGTGGGCGTGCCGGCGATCGTGGTGTTCTTGAACAAGTGCGACATGGTGGAAGACCCGGAGCTGCTGGAGCTGGTGGAGCTCGAGGTGCGAGAGCTGCTGAAGTCGTATCAATTTCCGGGAGACACGGTGCCGGTGATTCGCGGCTCGGCGCTGAAGGCGCTCGAGGGAGACGCGAAGTGGGAGAAGTCGGTGCTGGACTTGATGGAGGCGGTGGACAAGAACATACCGCTGCCGGTGCGGGACGTGGACAAGCCGTTCGCCATGCCGATCGAGGATATCTTTTCGATCTCGGGCCGCGGCACGGTGGTTACGGGACGAATTGAGCGCGGGAAGGTGAAAGTGGGAGAAGAGGTCGAGATCGTGGGCTTCCGTCCGACGATGAAGAAGACGGTGACGGGCGTGGAGATGTTCCGGAAGCTGCTGGACGAAGGGATGGCGGGAGACAACGTGGGCTTGCTGCTGCGCGGAACGGAGAAGGACGAAGTGGAGCGCGGGCAGGTGATAGCGAAGCCGGGGTCGATCACGCCGCACACGAAGTTCAAGGCGGAGGCGTACGTGCTGACGAAGGAAGAGGGCGGTCGGCACACGCCGTTTTTCACAGGATACCGTCCGCAGTTTTATTTCCGCACCACCGACGTAACGGGAGACGTGAAGCTGCCGGCGGGAGTGGAGATGGTGATGCCGGGAGATAACGTGAGTGCGGAGATTAGTTTGATTACGCCGGTGGCGCTGGAGAAGGGGCTGCGCTTCGCCATCCGCGAAGGCGGCCACACCGTAGGCGC
>Ga0210384_10000536_pt1 | contig 57603 bp, 45 predicted proteins | sample IncBWH2MmetaG_FD_160574 | JGI IMG/M metagenome (GOLD analysis project Ga0210384, IMG submission 160574) | Forest soil microbial communities from Barre Woods Harvard Forest LTER site, Petersham, Massachusetts, United States - Inc-BW-H-2-M | ecosystem: Environmental > Terrestrial > Soil >...
CGCGGCCTCGATCTCCTCGACCGTGACCTCGCTGAGCCCGGCGTACGCGATCACGCCGTCGTCCAGCAGCAGCTTGACCGCGTCGAACTGCTCGTCGCGCGGCACCCTGGAATCGATGCGGTGCAGCTGCCACAGCGCGATCTGCTCCACGCCCAGCCGCTCGCGGCTGGCGTGCGCCTCGCTGACCAGGTGGCTGGGGTTGCCGTTGGGCACCCAGACATCGGGCGCCGGGCGCTCGAGGCCGCCCTTGGTGGCGACGGTCACGCGGTTGTACGGGTACAGCGCCTCCCTGATCAGCTCTTCCGACACCTCGGGGCCGTAGGAATTGGCCGTGTCGATGAAGTCGACGCCCAGCTCGGGCAGCCGGCGCAGCGTGGCGAGCGCGCCCTCGCGGTCGGCCGGCGGGCCGAAGATGCCCTGGCCGGTGATGCGCATCGCACCGTAGCCGAGGCGATTGATCTCGAGTTCGCCGCCGATGCGGAAGGTCCTGGGATGCGTGGCCATGAAGCGTCGTCCTGTGCGTTGCGATGGGGAAGCCTGCCCCCAGTATGTGCAAGACGCGTGACGTGTGCCGTGCCGGGGTCTTGTCATGCCTTCACGCGCGCGTCGAGCGCGGCGAGGTGCTGGTGGATCAACGCCACCGCCGCCGCGCCGTCGCCGATCGCGCCGCCCACGCGCTTGACCGAGCCGGCGCGCACGTCGCCCACGGCGAACGCGCCGCGCACGCTGGTCTCGAAGGGGTTGGGCACGCGGCCGGGCAGCACCAGGCCGTCCGCGCCGGTGACGGCGTCGCAGCCGGTGAGCACGAAGCCGTGCTTGTCCACCGCCACGCCGCAGCCTTCGAGCCAGCGCGTCTCGGGATCGGCGCCCACGAACAGGAACACGTTGCGCAGCTCGCGCTCGTGCACCGTGCCGTCCCGCCCGCCCTCGCGCCACTTCACGCTGCTCAGGCCCGAGGGCAGCTGGCCCTCGAGCTCCACCAGCTCGGTGTTCGTCCACAGCTGGATGTTGGGCGCGGCCTCGATGCGGTCGATCAGGTAGCGCGACATGCTGGCCGCCAGCCCCGGCCCGCGGATCATCATGTGCACCCTGGCCGCGTGCGCCGACAGGAAGACCGCCGCCTGGCCGGCCGAATTGCCGCCGCCCACCAGCACGACCTCGCAGCCCGTGCACATCTTGGCCTCCAGGCCCGAGGCCCAGTACCAGACGCCGTGGCCCTCGAACTCCTCGATGCGGCCCAGCGCCGGGCGGCGGTAGCGCGCGCCGCTGGCGCACACCAGGCTGCGGCTGCGCAGGCGCCGGCCGTCGGCCAGGTGCACCGCGAACACGCCTTCGCTCTCGGCCCGGGAGCAGTCCAGCCGCACGGCCTCGGCCGGGATGATCATCTTGGCGCCGAACTTCTGGGCCTGGATGTAGGCGCGCCCCGCCAGCGCCTGGCCCGAGATGCCGGTGGGAAAGCCCAGGTAGTTCTCGATGCGCGCGCTGGCGCCGGCCTGGCCGCCGAACGAGCGGCAGTCGAGCACCGCCACGCGCAAGCCTTCGGAGGCCGCGTAGACGGCGGTGGACAGCCCCGCCGGCCCAGCGCCCACCACCAGCACGTCGAAGATGCCGTCGCACACGCGGTCGTCGATCATGCCCAGCGCGATGGCCAGCGCCGTCTCGGTGGGATCGACCAGCACCGTGCCGTTGGGCGTGACGGCCACGGCCTCGGCCGCGGCGGCGCCGTACTGCACCAGCAGCTGCGCGGCCACCGGATCGGTGTCGGCCGTGACCACGTGGTGCGGCTGGCCGTTGCGCTGCAGGAAGTTCTGCAGCCGCAGCACCGAGGCCGAGCCGGCCGCGCCGATGATCGTGGCGCCGCTCGCGCCGGCCTGGATCAGCGAGACGCGGCGCAGGATCAGCGCGCGCATGATGCGCTCGCCGAGATCGGCCTCCGCGATGATCAGCGCGCGCAGCTGGCTGGGCACCACGAGGATGCCCTCGACGTCGCCCACGCACTGCGCGTCCACCAGCGCCGAGCCGCCGAACAGCGTGCCGGCCTCGGCCAGGAACTCGCCCGGCTCGTAGTCGTGGTACGGCACGGTGCGGCCCAGGCCGTCGCGCTGCGTCACGGCGACGCGCCCCTCGACCAGCAGGAACAGGCCGCGCGACTTCTGCCCGGCCTGGATCAGGTAGCTGCCGTCCTGGCCGTGGTGCGGCTCGCCGAACCGGCGGACCCGGTCGACCTCGGCCTCCGACAACGTGGGAAACATCTGGTACGCGCGGTTCGGGTCGGGCTGCTGGCCCGGTGCGGGGGCGGCGGAGGTGGGCGGTTGATCCAAGGTCGGCTCCAGGCGGGCGGCGCGCGTCACGCATGCGCGCGCCAGCGTCGACTGTCGCACGATGTCGCCCGCCTTGCATCGTCCCGGATCGACGACCGGCGCGACCGCGCATGCGAGGGTCATCCCTGAGGCTGGCAACAGCTGGGCTTCAGGTTGCGCGCAGTTGAACGCGACTTTGCGATCCAGCAACGCGCGAGGTGTCAACATCGACCCCCGCGCTGCCGTTCAGATGGGTAGCCCCTCCACGCCTGCCCAGGCACGCCGCCATGCCCCAGACGACTGCCTTCCCGATGACGCGCCGCGGCGCGCTCGCCACCGCTCTGGCCGCGCTCGCCTGGCGGCCCGCGTTCGCCGCGGAGGCCGCCGGGGCCGGCCAGGCGGAGGCCCTGCACGTGCTGAACCGGCTCGCCTTCGGCCCGGCGCCCGGCGACCTCGACCGCGTGACGCAGATGGGCGTTCCCGCGTGGATCTCGGAGCAGCTGCATCCCGAGCGCCTGGCGCTGCCGGCGTTCCTCGCCGACCAGCTGTCCACGCTGCGCACCCCCCGCGAGACGCAGCGCGAGATGGTGGACCAGTACCGCGAGATGGCCAGGGAAGCGAAGGAGGCCAGGCAGGCCGGGACCGCGTCGCCCGATGGCGGCAAGGCCCCCACCGCGGAGGGTGCCGAGCGCCGCCGAAAGGCCGCGGCGATCACCGTCGAGGCCGGCGAGGAGCGCCTGCTGCAGGCGCTGGGCAGCCCGCGCCAGCTGGAGGAGGTGCTGGTCGACTTCTGGTTCAACCACTTCAACGTGTTCCAGGGCAAGGGCCTGGTGCGCGTGCTCGTCGAGAGCTACGAGCGCGAGGCGATCCGCCCGCACGTGCTGGGCCGCTTCCGCACGATGCTGGGCGCCACGGCCAAGCATCCGGCGATGCTGTTCTACCTCGACAACTGGCTCTCGGCGGCGCCGGGCTACCAGCCGCGCCGCGGCGCGGCCAAGGTCAGCGGCCTCAACGAGAACTACGCCCGCGAGGTGATGGAGCTGCACACGCTGGGCGTGGACGGCGGCTACACGCAGCAGGACGTCACCGAGCTCGCGCGCATCCTCACCGGCTGGACGCTGGTGCAGCAGGAGCCGCGCCGGCGCCGCTTCGGCCAGGGCACGGACAACACGGCCAGCGGCCGCGGCGACTCGATCTTCGCCTTCGATCCCGCGCGCCACGACAACGGCACCAAGAACTGGCTCGACCGCAGCGTGCCGCCCAACGGACAGCTCGAGGGCGAGTTCGCGCTGGACGTGCTGGCCAACCATCCGGCCACCGCGAAGCACATCGCGTTCAAGCTCGCGCGCCGCTTCGTGGCCGACGAGCCGGCGCCGGCGCTGGTCGACCGCCTCGCGCGGCGCTTCACCGACTCCGGCGGCGACCTGCGCGCGGTGATGCAGGCGCTGGTCGACAGCCCCGAATTCCGCGACCCGCGGCCGGTGAAGTTCAAGACGCCCTACCAGTACGTGCTGTCGTCGGTGCGCGCCACCGGCATATCCACCACCAACGTCAAGCCGCTGATGGCCGTGCTCGCGCAGCTGGGCCAGCCGCTGTACGGTTGCCAGACGCCCGACGGCTGGCACGACACCGAGGCCGACTGGCTCAACCCGAACGCGATCACGCAGCGCGTCAACTTCGCCACCGCGCTGGCGTCGGGCAGGCTGCCGCTGCAGCGCGTGGACGACCCGAACGCGCCCGCCGAGCCCAACGGCATGAAGGCGATGGAACGCCAGGCCGATCGCGCGATGGCGCGCGCCGAGGCGGCCGAAGGCTCGACCCCGCCGGTGGACGCCGCCACGCTGCTGGCCACGCTGGGCCCGGCGATCTCGGACAAGACCCGCGCCACCGTCACCGCGGCGCAACCCGCGCTGCGCGCCGCCCTCGTGCTGGGCAGCCCCGACTTCATGCGCCGCTGAAAGGTTTCCGACATGCAACGCCGACAACTTCTCCAGACGGCCGCGGCCGCCGGACTCGCGTGGAGCGCCGTGGGCCGCACCGCCTTCGCCGCGAGCGCCCAACCAGGGGGCCAGGTCTTGCCCGGCAACAAGCGCCTGATCGTCGTGTTCCTGCGCGGCGCCGTCGACGGCCTGAGCGTGGTGGTGCCGCACAGCGAAGGCGCGTACTACGGCCAGCGCTCGTCGATCGCGCTCGCGCGGCCCGGCCAGGACGGCGGCGTGCTCGACCTCGACGGCCACTTCGGCCTCAACCCCAACCTCGCGCCGCTGATGCCGCTGTGGCAATCGAGCAAGCTGGCCTTCGTGCACGCCTCGGGCTCGCCCGATCCGACGCGTTCGCACTTCGACGCGCAGGACTACATGGAGTCCGGCACGCCGGGCCGCAAGAGCACGCCCGACGGCTGGCTCAACCGGCTGCTGGGCGCGGAGCCGCCCGTCGCGGCGCAGGCGGGCGCGCGCGCGGGTGTCACGCGAGGCATCTCGGTCGGCGCCACGCTGCCGCGCATCTGGGCCGGCCCCAACCCCGTGGCCAACATCGCCAACGGCGCGCGCGCCACCAAGCCGACGCTGCTCGATCGCCCGCAGGTGAGCAAGGCCTTCGACTCGCTGTACTCGGGCGACGACGCGATGTCCAGGGCCTACCGCGAATCGCAGCAGTCGCGCGCCGAGGTCAACGAGGCCATGAGCCCCGCGGCGCATGAACAGATGGTGGCCGACAACGGCGCGCCGCTGCCCAACGGCTTCCCCGACGACGCCGGCCGCCTCGCGCAACTGATGCGGCGCGATCCCAACGTGCAGATCGCCTTCCTGGCGCTGGGCGGCTGGGACACCCATGTGAACCAGGGCGGCGCCAAGGGGCAGCTCGCCAACCGCCTGCAGCCGCTGGGCCAGGGCCTGGCCGAGCTCGCCACGCGCCTGGGGCCGACGTTCGACGACACCACGATCCTGGTCATCTCCGAATTCGGCCGCACCGCGCGCCAGAACGGCACCGGCGGCACCGACCACGGCCACGGCAACGTGATGTGGGCGCTGGGCGGCAACATCGCCGGCGGCAAGGTCTACGGCCGCTGGCCGGGCATCGACGCGTCGGCGCTGAACGAGGGCCGCGACCTGGCCGTCACCACCGACTTCCGCCAGGTGCTGGCCGGCGTCTGCATGCGCAACCTGGGCCTGCCCGACAGCAAGCTGGCCAGCGTGTTCCCGGGCTTCGACGCGGCGCCGCTGGACATCTCGCGGGCCTGAGTTCGCAGGCCGCACGCCATGTGACACGGCCAGGAAATGGGCGCCGATCGGCGGGCTGTTCGCGCCATCGTGGCGCATCGGTCCGGGTGACCATGTAGGGAGTTCTAAGGAGTTCCCGATGAAATTGCGCCACAGCATCCTCGCCATCGTCGCTTCGGCCCTGCTGGGTGTGCTGCTCATCAGCGGCGTCGGCCTGCAGGCCCTGCGCCAGAACATGCGCGAGGGCCGCGAGGAGGAGATCCTCAAGCTCGCCAAGCTGTGCATCGGCGTGATGGAACGCTACCACCAGCAGGAGGCCAGCGGCGCGCTGACCCGCGAGCAGGCCCAGGCCAAGGCCATCGAGGCGATCTCCGGGCTGCGCCAGGGCGACGACTACGTCTACGTGCGCACGATGGACAACCACATGCTGGTGCACGCCGACGCCAGGCGCGTGGGCCAGGTCGACAAGGGCTCGCCGACGGCGGACGGCCGCATGACCTCGGATGTCTACGTGCAGGATCTCGCCAAGGCCGACCATGTCTTCATGACGGCCTACGTGCCGCGCCCCGACGACCCGGCCAAGGTGCCGGTGGCCAAGCTGCTGGGTGCCATGCGCTACACGCCGTGGGACTGGGTGGTGGGCAACGGCGTGTTCATCGACGACCTCGACGCGGCGTTCCGCGCCTACGCGATCCGCTTCGTGGCGATGGGCGGCGTGCTGCTGGCCGTGCTCGCCGCGCTCGGCACGCTGCTGGCGCGCTCCATCCAGCGCCAGCTCGGCGGCGATCCGCAGTACGCGGCCGAAGTGGTCAACCGGATCGCCTCGGGCGACCTCGGGCAGGCGGTGGTCGTCGACGGCCCGGCCACCAGCCTGCTGGCCTCGATGCAGCGGATGCAGCAGGGACTGCGCGGCATGGTCTCGCGCGTGCGCGACGGCTCCGATTCGATCCAGCAGGCCACCGCCGAAGTGGCCAACGGCAACCAGGACCTGTCCAATCGCACCGAGCAGGCCGCCGCCAGCCTGGAACAGACCTCGGCGTCGATGCAGCAACTCGCAGAGAACGTGCGCCAGAGCGCCGACGCCGCGCGGCAGGCCAGCCAGCTCGCGCTCAGCGCCTCCGAGGTCGCGCGCCAGGGCGGCACGGTCGTCACGCAGGTGGTGGCCACGATGCAGGAGATCAGCGCCTCGTCGCGCAAGATCAACGAGATCATCACGGTGATCGACGGCATCGCCTTCCAGACCAACATCCTCGCGCTCAACGCCGCCGTCGAGGCCGCGCGCGCCGGAGAGCATGGCCGTGGCTTCGCGGTGGTGGCCGGCGAGGTGCGCACGCTGGCGCAGCGCAGCGCGACGGCCGCGCGCGAGATCGCGACCCTGATCGGCAGCTCCACCACCAGCGTCGAGGGCGGATCGGTGCTCGTCCAGCGCGCGGGCGCCACGATGCACGACATCGTGTCGGCGGTGCAGCACGTCTCCGACATCATCGCGGAGATATCGGCCTCGACCGCGCAGCAGAGCTCCAGCATCAACGAGGTGGGCACGGCCATCGTGCACATGGACCAGATGACGCAGCAGAACGCGGCGCTCGTGGAGCAAGGCGCGGCCGCCGCGGCCAGCCTGAAGGACCAGGCCGTCAGCCTGAACAGCGCGATCGGCGAATTCCGGCTCGCCTGACGGGGATTGGGGCGGACGTCCACAATCGCGGTCCCCCACCCCCTTGAGACGTCCCATGATCCTCGAACACGCCGACATCACCATCGCCCCGGGCAGGAACGCCGAATTCGAGGAGGCGATCCAGCGCGGCATCGCCACTGTCATATCGCAGGCCAAGGGCTTCCGCGACGCGAAGGTGCATCGCGGCATCGAGTCGACCGAGCGCTACCTCCTCACCATCCACTGGGACACGCTGGAGAACCACACGGTCGACTTCCGCGGCGGCCCGCTGTTCCCGCAATGGCGCGCGATCGTCGGCCCGTTCTTCGCGAAGCCGCCGGTGGTGGAGCACTTCGATCTGGCGGCCGAGCGCGGCTGAGGCCGTCTCACTGCATCCCGCGCGACGCGTTCTCGTCCAGCACAACGCTGGTCGGCACGTCGCCCGCCACCGCCTCGGCCACGTCCGGCGGCGTCACGTTGGCCATCAGCCCGCGGCGTCCGGCGTCCCCGGGCAGCGTCTCCACGCGCCCGTCCGCGTGGCGCGCGAAGCGCATGCGCTCGGGGCCGTGCACGGGCGCGTTGTCAGGCCACGGCCAGCCGCCGAACTCCGTGCGGCGGTAGTCGTCGAAGGCCTGGCGCAGCTCGGCCTCGGTGTTCATCACGAACGGGCCGTACTGCGCCACCGGCTCGCCGATCGGGCGGCCCTGCAGCATCAGGAACTCGGCGACGTCGGTGCCCGTGTTGACCAGTTCGACGGCGCTCGCGGCGCGCAGCTCGATCGCCGCGTGCTGCGTGATCGTCTCGCCCGCGACGCTGACACGCGTGCCCTGGAAGAAGTACAGCTTGCGGCGCGCCGCGGCATTGACGGCCGGCGGCAGCTTCCAGCGCGCGCCGGGCTCCATGCGCAGCGTCCAGATCGCCACGTCGGCCTCGGCCTGCGAGGCCCACGAGTCGGGCGGCGGCGCGAGCGGCTCGGCCGCGTCGGCGGCGTCGGCGCTCGCGAGTCGACCCGCGACGACCGCCACTTCGGTCACCGCGCCGTCGCCGCTCTCGAAGAAGCGGTGCGGGATGTCCTCTGCCCACAGCATCGTGAAATGCGGCTCGCTCATCTTGCTGCGCGCCGGCAGGTTCAGCCAGATCTGGAACAGCTCCAGCGGGTTGGGCTGGCCCGTCTCGAGCAGCGGGAACATCTCCGAGTGCACGATGCCCTTGCCGGCCGTGAGCCACTGCACGTCGCCGCCGCCGAAGCGCGCGGCCGCGCCGAGCGAATCGGAATGGTCGGTGAGCCCCTTGCGCACGATGGTCACCGTCTCGAAGCCGCGATGCGGATGCGACGGGAAGCCCGGCACCTTCTCGCCGTGGTACATGCTCCAGCCGTCCTTGCGGCCGAAGTCCTGGCCGATGTCGCGCCCCGCCAGCGAGGCGTCGGGCCCGAAGCGGCCGTTGCCCCTGGGGTACGCGTCGTCGTGGTGGACGCAGAACAGGAACGGGTCGGCCGTCTCCCAGGGGAAGCCGAGTTGCTGGATCTGGAGGATGGCGTTGTCGGGCATGGCGGCCTTCGGGAGCGGGCTGGACGAGGACTCAGTCTAGCCACTGGCGGCGAACGGTCGCTCGCGAAGGGGCATGCGCCATGCCGGCCGACGTCAGAACGGCGCCGACGCATCCTCGGCGCTGGCCGGCGCGTACGGCGAGGCGGCGCCCATCGCGGCCGTCTGGCCGGTGAGCGCGGCGATCACCTTGTCGGTGGTGGAGGTGCCGGCCTCGCCCAGCTTGAGCGGGCCGCCCAGCGCCTCGACGAGATCTGGGATCAGCTGGCCCAGCTCGCCGGTGGCGATCGCCACGTCGGCGTCGAAGTCGTTGTCGCCCTTGCCCGCGGCCTCCTTGCCTTCGAGCACCACGTCGAGCAGCTTGATCTTCTTGATGGCGAACTGCTCGGTGAGCACGAACGACACGCGGCCGTCCCAGGTAAGCGCGAGCTGCGTGGGCAGCTTGCCCTGCTTGATGTGCTCGCCCACCTCGTCGATGTCCAGCGTGTGGCGGGCGTAGCGCACCGCCGCCTTCTCGCTGTCGGGCTGCTTGAGCTCGCACTCGCGGTCGATCGTGAAGCCGGCCGGCGCCTCCTTGGACGACAGCCACTCGGCCATCGCGGTGGCCGCCGACAGCTGCGTCTGCACGAGCTCGAGGCGGATGCCGCCCGACAGCAGCTCGGTGAGCAGCGTGACGATCTTGTCGGCCTTCTTGGCGCTGCCGGCGCCCACGACGATCAGCCCGGCCTTCAGGTCGATCCAGATGGGCGTGTTGCCGCGCTTGGGGAAGGCGCGCGGCAGCAGCTCGTGCACGACCTCTTCCTTGAGTTCCTTCGCGTGCTTGCCCTTGGGACGGCGGCCGGTCTCCTGCTCGATCTTGTCCAGGCGCGCCTCCAGCTGCTGCTTGACGGCGCCGCCGGGCACGGCCTTGGTCTCGGTGCACAGCTTCAGGATCCACTGGCCGCCCACGTTCTCCACCAGCGGCCCGTGCTTCTCGCCGCGCGGCTCCACCCAGCCGAACGACTCCTGCTGCGACGCGCCGCACTCGACGAAGCGCGCGGCGTCCAGCCGCGTCTCCAGCTCCGCCGTCGGCGGCTGTTCCCATTGATCGATGCGATAGACGATGACGTTCTTGAACATGTGGGCGGGCCGGAAAAAAGCAGAGGCGAAGGGGCGCGATTCTAGGCGACCTGGTTTTCCGTCCAGCCGCGCAGGGTCGAGCGGACGGCAGAATCCGCCCATGCTCCGCTTCGCCGCCAACGTCTCGATGCTGTTTCCCGAGGCGCCCTTCCTCGATCGCTTCGCGCTCGCCGCCCGCGCGGGCTTCGCCGCCGTCGAATGCCAGTTCCCCTACGAGGCCCCGGCCGCCGAGATCCGGGCGCGCCTGGACGACCTGGGCCTGGCGATGGTGCTGCACAACCTGCCCGCGGGCGACTGGGCCGCCGGCGACCGCGGCCTGGCCGGCCTGCCGCACCGCGTGGACGAGTTCCGCGCGGGCGTCCCGCGCGCGATCGCCTACGCGCACGCGCTGGGCGTGGCGCAGGTGAACTGCCTGGCCGGCATCGCGCCGCCCGGCGCCGACGCCGGCACGCTGCGGCGCACGCTGGTGGACAACCTGCGCTTCACGGCCCGCGCGTTCGCGGCCGAGGGCCTGAAGCTGCTGGTGGAACCGATCAACACGTTCGACATGCCCGGCTTCCTCGTCAACCGAACGGCGCAGGCCGTGGCGCTGCTGGACGAGGTGGGCGAGGCCAACGCCTTCGTGCAGTACGACGCGTACCACGCACAGCGCATGGAAGGCGAGCTGGCCGCGACGATCGCCCGGCACCTGCCGCGCATCGCGCACGTGCAGGTGGCCGACAACCCGGGCCGCCACGAGCCGGGCACTGGCGAGATCCGGTTCGAGTTCCTGTTCGCCGAGCTGGAACGCCTGGGCTACGACGGCTGGATCGGTTGCGAATACCGGCCCGCGGGGCGCACCGCGGACGGGCTGGGCTGGCTGCCGGCGGGCGCGCTGGCGCCGCGCGGCTGACGCTCAACCGCGACCGACGAACGGCATCTTGGTGGCCATGATCGTCATGAACTGGACGTTGGCCTCCAGCGGCAGCGCGGCCATGTGCACGACGGCGTCGGCCACGCGCTCCACGTCCAGCATCGCCTCGGCCGCGATCGTGCCGTTGGCCTGCTTGACCCCCTTGGCCATGCGCGCGGCCATCTCGGTGACGGCGTTGCCGATGTCGATCTGGCCGCAGGCGATGTCGTAGGCCCGGCCGTCGAGCGAGATCGACTTCGTGAGGCCCGTGACGGCGTGCTTGGTGGCGGTGTACGGCGCCGAATCGGGGCGCGGCGCGTGCGCCGAGATGGAGCCGTTGTTGATGATGCGGCCGCCGCGCGGCGACTGCGCCTTCATCGCGCGGAACGCGCCCTGTGCGCACAGGAACATCCCGGTGAGGTTGACGTCCACCACCGAGCGCCAGGTGTCGTGGGACAGATCCTCGAACGCGATGCCGTTGGCGCTGATGCCGGCGTTGTTGAAGAGCAGGTCGACGCGGCCGAAGCGCAGCAGCGCGGCGGCGAACAGCGCGTCCACCTGGGCCGGCTGCGTGACGTCGGTGGGCTGGGCGAGCAGGCGGTCGCCCCCGCCCGCGGCGGCCACGGCCTCCTGCAGCGCACCGGCGCGCCGGCCGGCGAGCACGACGGCGTAGCCCGCGCGGGCGAGCGCGATGGCGCAGGCGCGGCCGATGCCGCTGCCGGCGCCGGTGACCACCGCGACCTTGTTGGACGACGAACTCATGGGCACTCCTTTGCAGATGTTCAGCGGCGATTCAGTCTCGCGCGCGCCGTCACCTCACCCTGGGGGATGTGCCGCGACGCGCAAAGAACGACCATCGAGGAGCAGCGGGCCGCCAGATGTCCGCATCAGGGGGCTCCATCATGCAAGACACCTTCCGCGGCGGCGTCGTCACCCTCGGGACCTTCATTCTCGCCGCGACCTCGGCCGTGGCGCTGGTGCTGCTGTCGGGTTGCCACTCGACGTCGCCCGCCAGCGGTTTCGTCTCGAGCAGCGCCGACAAGGCCACCGAGCAGCGGCTGGGACGGGCCGACGCCATGCCGCCGTTGCAGCCGTTCGACGAAGGCTTCTACGTGCAGCCGGCGGACGACGGCGCGCGCTGAGGATCAGCGAAAGACAGCGACGAAGCCGCCGTGCGCCTGCAGCGTCAACGGCACGTGTGCCCCGGCGCGCAGCCGACCCTGCACGAACGCGCGCGGGCCGTCGCCGTCGGTGATCAGCGTGCCCTCGCGATGGCCGAGGAACGCGAGATCCAGTGTCAGCGGCTTCGCCTCGTCGTCCGCGTTGATGCCGGCCACGATCCAGGCCTTCCCGGCGCGCCGCGCCACCACCACGAGATGGCCCGGGTCGCCGGCGATGAAATGCGAATCGTCCCAGGCGGCAGGCAGCGTGCGCAGGAAGCCCTTCACGTAGCCCGGCACCGTGGCCATGCCGTCGGGCGTCTCGGCGTAGTGCTGGATACCCGACAGGAACAGCACCGACTCGGCGAGCTCGAACCCGTTGCGCGTCCTGCGCTCGATGTGGGGGATGTCGCCGAACACCATCGGGGTGAAGTCCATCGGATCGAACAGGTTGCGCGCGAACGGCAGCATCGCCGCGTGGTGCGCGACCGCGTCCTCGTCGGCCTGGAAGAACGTGGTGTATTCGACGCCGCGCACGGCCTCGGTCGTCATCAGGTTGGGCCAGGTGCGCGTCCAGCCGCGCGGCAGCGTCGCGCCGTGGAAGTTCACCAGCAGGCCGGCCCGCGCCGCGTCGTCGAGAATGGCCACGTAGTACGCGATCATCGACGCGCCGTCGCCTCCGAAGAAGTCGATCTTCACGCCCTTGACGCCCATCGCGCGCAGCCGCGCGAACTCCGCCACGCGCTGCGCGTGCGTCAGCAACGCCCCCTTGGGCGAGTACACGGTGTCGTTCCACGGGCCCGAGGAGTTGTACCAGAGCAAGATCCCAACGTGCTCGCGCGCGGCGTAGGCCGCCAGCTCGGCAACCTTGTCATAGCCGATCCGGCGATCCCAGTCGGCGTCGATCAGCGTGTACTCCCAGTGCATGTCGGCCGCGTAGTCGATGAAGCGCTTCTGCACGTCAAAGGTCGTCATGTCGTCCTTGAGCAGCGGCCAGCTCCAGGCGGCGCGGCCGGGCCGCACGAGCGCGCGGTCGAACGGCCGCGCGGGCGCCGCCAGATCGGTACCCAGCGTCGACTCCATCACCGTGCCGAGGCTGCCGATGGCCAGCACGCGCCAGGGCGACACCAGCGCGCCATCGGCCTCGGCCATCAGCGCGCCGCCGGGAAAGACCTCGTCGGGCATCGGGGCGCCGATCGCGTATTCGCCGTCGGGCGACGCCGCCTGCAGGCGCGACGCCTGCCAGGTGCCGTCCATGCCGGCCTCGGTCAGCGCCACCCAGGTGTCGCCGCTGCGAAACAGCGCCGGGAACACCCAGCCCTGCGGCGAATCGGACGGCGTGCCCACCGGCGCGTCCATCACGTAATGCTCCTCGTAGGCCGGGTTGGTGCGCATCCAGCCCGTCTTGGAGACCTGCATCGGCTGCAGCCACGACCGCGACGACGCGGGGAAATGGAAGGTCGTGCGTTCCGCGAGCAGCGCCTGGTGCGCGCCGTCGGATGACGCGGCGGCGTAGCGGAACGCGACGCCGTCGTTCGAGACGCGCCAGGTGATGGCCAGGCGCCGGCCCGACTCGTTGGCGACCTCCAGGGTGCGTTCGTTGGCGACGTAGCGATTCAGGCGTCGCTTGCCCACGGCCAATTCGTACACGTCGGAGATCGCGTGCGGCGCGCCGGCGGACACCAGGCGCAGGCCGGCGCCCAGGTCGGCGTCCGCCAGCGTCAGGCCGAGCCGCGACTCGGACAGCACCGGGCGGCCATCGCGCTGCACCGTCCACGCCAGCGTGCCCGCCTCGCTCACACGCACGCTCACCGCGAGGTGGTGGTCGGGGCTGTCGATGCCGATCGGGCCGGCCAGCACGGGCGCGGCGACCAGGGCCGCCAGCACGGCCCCGAGCAGTCTGGAGTTGAAGTCGAGAGACATCGAGCGGCGATCCGTGGGTGGCTGCCGCGCACGGAAGGCGCCGCAGAGTCGGCGATTAAAGTCTTACTTATACGAGAACAAAATGCGAGTTAACCCCGATTCAAGCGATACGTCGGCTTAAATAGTATTACTTTATAAGAGACAACCGCTCGGCATCCGGCCGGGTGGCCCGCCAACGACAGGTTCCCCGGCGCCCATGCCAGCGCGGAACCGAAAGACGCTCCATGACCGCATCGCACGCCCCGACTCCCGCCAGCTCGCTGGCGCGCCTGAGCCTCCTGTTCGCCGCCGTGGCGCTCTCCGGGGCCATGCTGGCGGGCTGTGGCGGAGGCGGCGGCTCCGGTGCACCGACGCCTGCCCCCACGCCGGTGCCGACGCCGCCACCCACGCCCACGCCGGCGGGTCCGCTCGCGAACAACCAGCTCACCGGCGCGATCGACTTCCTGCACGATCCGTCGGTGATACGCCAGGGCACGACGTACTACGTGTTCTCGACCGACAAGGACGCCAGCCAGGGCGGCTTCATCCCGATCCGCTGCACCAGCGACAAGGTGGCCGTCACCGATTGCGGCTTCGTCTTCGCGACGCTGCCGGCCTGGGTCGCGACCGCCGTGCCCGCCGCCACCGGGGTGTGGGCGCCGGACATCTCGTACTTCGACGGCACGTACCACCTCTACTACGCCGTCTCGAGCTTCGGCTCCAATGTCTCGGCGATCGGCCTGGCCACCAACCCGACCCTGGATCGCACCGACCCGGCCTACGCCTGGACCGACCACGGCGCGGTGCTGCAATCGGGCAGCTCCAGCGACTTCAACGCGATCGACCCGAACGTGGCGATCGACGGCACCGGCCAGGCCTGGTTGAGCTACGGCAGCTTCTGGACGGGCATCTACCAGCAGCAGCTCGACACGAGCACCGGCCAGCTGCTGGCCGGCGGCGCCCGCACGCACCTCGCCGAGCGGCTGAGCTCCGTGCAGTACGACCCGGTGGAAGGCGCCGACGTCGTGCAGCACAACGGCTACTGGTACCTGTTCACCTCGTGGGACTTCTGCTGCACCTCGCCCGCGTCCAGCGCGAACTACAAGATCGTCGTGGGCCGCGGCACCAGCCCCAACGGCCCGTTCCTGGACAAGGCCGGCGTGGCCCTGGCGGCCGGCGGCGGCACGGTGGTGCTGGCGGGCACCAGCGCGTACGCCGCGCCCGGCGGGCAGTCGGTGCTGATCGACCCGACCAACGGCGACACCATCGTCTTCCATGCGCTGGACCTGGCGCGCAACGGCGTGCCGGTGCTGTTCATGAAGGGCATCGCCTGGCCGTCGGACTGGCCCGTGATCGGCGATTGAGCTACTTGGGATCGATGCCGTTGGACATGACCGCCGACAGGTCTTCCACGGTCTCTTCCAGTTGCACCAGCGTTGCGTGCCGCGCGGCGAGCGCATCGCGGCTCTGCAGCGCGGTGAGGATCGCCTTGTGGCGCGGCAGCGAGAGCTCGTGCGTGTTGGGCAGCCGGCTGCTGAGCTTGATCGACTCGCGCAGCGCCAGCGACAGCATGTTGCCGATGTAGGCCAGCAGGTCGTTGCCGGTGGCCTCGGCGATGCGGCGGTGGAACGCGAGGTCGGGCTCCAGCAGTTCGTCCTTGTCGCCGGCCGCCTCCATGCCCGCATAGGCCTCGGCGATGCTGGCGAGCTGCTCGTCGGACGCCGCGCGCGCGGCCAGGGCGGCCACGGCGGGCTCGAACACGCGGCGCACGGTCATCAGCGTGTGGACGAAATCGGGCGCGGGCTTGGTCTGGATCATCCAGTACAGGACGTCCGGGTCCAGCAGGTGCCACTCGTTGCGGGGACGCACGACGCTGCCCGAACGCTGGCGCGAGATCACCAGGCCCTTGGCCACCAGCACCCGCACGGCCTCGCGCAGCACGGGCCGGCTCACCTGGTACAGCGTGATGAGCTCGCCCTCGTTGGGCAGGCGGTCGCCGGGCCGCAGGTCGCCGGAAAGAATGCGCAGCCCCAGTTCGCGAACGATGCGCCCGTGCATGCTCTTGCCTTCGGGCTTCTGGCGGTAGGCGGATTGTTCGGCGGGGCTGCTCATGACTTGTTCGAATGGAAACGACGACGCGCGACCTCGCGCGCCGGGACGCATGCGCCGCGTCCCGGCCGGCGCAACCGCGGCTTTCCCGCACACTTTACGTCCGATCGGCGGGCCGGGCCCGGCCCGGCACTGCCGCCGATTATGGCAACGCCGTCACGGCGTGGCCGTTCCCGTCACCGCGGCCACCACCACCGAGGCCGGCGGCACGGTCAGCGTCGCACCGCCATGGCCGTCCGGCACGGCCTTCCACGGGCTGGGATGCACGATGTCGGGCGCGTCGAAGGTGTTGCGGGCGTCGAGTTGCGCGGCGCTCAGCGCCTCGCCCCGGACACTCGCCACCTGCAGCCCCGTCGCCTTCAGCGCCACCGTGATCGCGTGGTGCGGATCGCTGTTGACCAGCGACACGTGCACCACGCCGTCCTTGCCGCGCGCGGCCGACACGCTCAGCGCCGGCATGCGCACGTCGCCCAGCGCGTACTCGGGCGCGCCCGTCAACGCGGCGGGCAGCGCCGCCGCGTCCTGGAACGGCACGTACATGCGGAACACGTGGTACGTCGGCGTGACCACCATGCGCGCGCCGTCGGTGAGCACCATGGACTGCAGCACGTCGACCATCTGCGCGATGCTGGTCATGTGCACCCGGTCGGCATGCGCGTGGAAGATGTTGAGGTTCAGCGCCGCCACCAGCGCGTCGCGCAGCGTGTTCTGCTGGTACAGCACGCCGCCGGCCGGCGCCGGGCCGTCGTCGTACCAGGTGCCCCACTCGTCGACGGCGAAGCCGATCTTCTTCTCGGGATCGTTGCGATCGAGCACCGCGGCATTCTTCGCGATCAGGCCGTCGATGCGCTCGGTGCGCGACAAGGTCTGGATCCACGCCGCCTCGTCGAAGCCGACGGCAGCGCCCTTGTGCGCCCAAACGCCCGTGGGGATCGTGTAGTAGTGGAAGGTGATGTCGTCGATGTTGCCCTTGACGCGGGCGCTGATCGCCTCCGTCCAGCTCGTGTCCTCGTCGTTGCCGCCGCTGGCCACGAACCTGGGCCGGCGCTGCGGCGCGGGCTCCAGGAAGTTGGCGTACTGCTCGTAGTTGGCCGCGTACTGCTCGGGCTTCATGTGGCCGCCGCAGCCCCAGGATTCGTTGCCGACGCCGAAGTAGGCCACCGGAAACGGCTTGGCGTGGCCGTTGGCGCGGCGCTCCTTCGCGAGCGTCGACTGAGAGTCGGCGGTGAGGTACTCCATCCAGTCGGACATCTCCTGCACGCTGCCCGAACCCATGTTGCCGTTGACATACGCGCGCGCGCCGAGCTGGTCGACCAGGTCGAAGAACTCGTGCGTGCCCACCGCATTGGTCTCGGGCACGCCGCCCCACATCGCGTTGACGCGCACCGGACGCTTCGCGGCCGGGCCGATGCCGTCGCGCCAGTGGTAGCGGTCGGCGAAGCAGCCGCCGGGCCAGCGCACCAGCGGCACGTGCAGCTCGCGCAGGGCGCCCACCACGTCCTTGCGCCAGCCGTGCACGTTGGGGATCTTCGATTGCGGGCCCACCCACAGGCCGCCGTAGATGCCCAGCCCCAGGTGCTCGGCGAACTGGCCCTGGATGTCCTTGTCGATCAGCGCGCCGGGACGGGTCGTGTCGATCACGAGTTGCACCGGGGCCGCGTCCTGCGCCCACGCGGGCGCGCATGCGGCCGCAACGAGCGCGGCCACGAGGGAGGTCTTGATCACTTCGATTCCTTGATGAAAAAAGACGGGCAGCGCGGCCCCGAAGCCACGCCGCCCGCCATCGCTCACGCTCAGAGGCTCCAGCTCAGGCCGATGGTGCCAGTACGGTCATAGCGACGCGTGTCGCGCGGATACACGGACTGGTTGTTCCAGTAGTCGTGGTACTTGAAGTCCAGCAGGTTGGTGGCCGCTAGCACGACGCTGATCTTGGGCGTGATGTGGTACGAGATCGACCCGTCGAGCTGGGACATCGGCGCGACGATCAGGTCCAGGCCGGGGCCGCCGTTGTCGTAGCTGTCGGTGAACTTCGAGCGCCAGTTGTAGGCCAGGCGACCGGACAGGCCGTACTTCTCGTAGAGCGCCGCGACGTTGTACGAGAACTTCGACACGCCGGTGATGGGACGATTGCGGCCCGTCGAATCGACGGCCATGCCGTTCATGAAGGTCGCGTTCGCGCCCAGGCCGAAGCCGCCGAGGAAGCCGGGCAGCTTGTCGTAGAACTGCTGGTAGCCGATCTCGAAGCCGCGCAGGTCACCGCCGGATGTGTTGAACGGTCGCGAGACGCTGAAGGTCTGGGAGCCGTACACCTCGTCGTGCGAGGCGTACTCGACGTAACCGTTGAAGTGGTGGAAGAACGACGTTGCGGTCAGCGAGCCGGCCTTGGCGAAGTACCACTCCAGCGCGGCTTCGTAGTTGTCGCCGGTGACCGCCTTCAGGCTCGGCGTGCCGCCCGCGCCGGTGGCGGCCACGGTCTGCGACGGCGTCACCAGCGCGACGCCCGGGTTCAGCGCGGCGAAGTCGGGACGGGTCAGGGTGCGGCCCGCGGCCAGGCGACCGATCAGCTCCGGCGACAGCTTGAACTTCATGTTCACGCTGGGCAACAGGTTGTCGTGGGACTCGTTGGTGTTCACGGGCGTCGACGACGTGCTGCCCTCGGCCTCGTTGCCCAGCAAGGCCTGCTGGCTGTGCACCAGCCGCGCGCCGATCGTTCCACTGACCTCCACCTTGCCGATATCGAACCCGATCTTGGCCTCGGTGTAGAGCGCCAGCGTGTTCTCGTTGTCGCTGAAGAACGATCCCGGATCCAGCGCGCGCTCGGCGGTCGTTCCGGTGATCGCCTGGCGGATCACGCTGGTGTCGTTGAGCAGGAAGCTGGCGCACGGGGTGTACCACTTCGTCAGCCCGTAGTCGGGGCCGCCGCTGGCCATGCCCTTGGTGACGCAGTTCAGGCCCGGGATCGTGGTGACGCTCTGGCGCGAGTACGGAAACGCGTTGCCGTTGATGTCCGGGGCCTCGGCATTGCCTTCGTACGACTTGATCGAGCTGGCATAGCGCCGCCCCAGTCGGACGCCGGTATTCCATTCCTTGAGCAGGCCGTCCTCGGCCGGCGTGTAGGAGATGTCTCCACGCCAGTCCTTGGCATCGCCCTTGTCGTGGCCGTAGCGGTCGAAGAACCCCTTCAAGTAGAAGTTGCTGGCATCCGTCATGTCGATACCGGTGTATTCGACGTGGAGGGAGCCATTGAGGTTGGTGTTCACGAACGCGTTCGGCACGTTGGTGATCGTGTCCAGGATCGGGTTGCGCCAGTTGAACGTGCTGTTCGTGTAGGCCACCTCGCCGCTCACCCGGACCGTCGGCGATGCATCGAAATGGCCGCCCAACGCGTATTGACCCGTCTTCGAATCGATCGCGTTGGCCTGCGTCGAATCGATGGTGTTGACGTTGTGCGATGTCAAGGTCTGCAGCTGGTTGGTGCCGGGGATCTTCGTCGCCGTCATCGTGTTGCCCGGGCCCCACCAGGGCAGGCCCACGAAGTAGTCGAGCTCGTAGTTGTCCAGCAGGCGGGTATGCAGGCCTTCGAGGTAGACCTCGGAGGAGGCATTGGGCTTCCACTGCAAGGCGAAATTGCCGGCCGTGCGCTTGCGTTCGCCGACGATGGGAATCTCGCCGACCAGGTCCGGGCCGGTGCCGCCGGGGCCGAGCAGCCAGCTCTTGTCGATCGGGGCGGTGTTGAAAGCACGTTCCTCGTGGAAGTCCTGGCGCAACGCCGACAGGCCGAACAGGGCGCCGAACTGGCCGATGGAGGTGTTCCACTTGTTCGAGACCATGCCGCTGGCGTCCGGGTTCCAGGCCTTGGCCTTGTCGGCGTAGGTGTCCTTGACCTGGAGATCCAGCGTCAGGCCGGGCAGTTCGAGCGGACGGCGCGTGCGCACGTCGATCACGCCGGCGATGCCGCCTTCGGGTACGTCCGGGGTCGAGGACTTCAGCACGTCCACCTCCTTGACCATCGTCACCGGCACGTCGGCCAGGTTGACGTAGCGGCCGGTCGTGGTGAACACCTCGCGCCCATTGAGCAGCGTCTCGACGTTGGGCAGGCCGCGGATCAGCACGGCGCTGGCCTCGCCGGTGTCGCGCCGGATCTGCACGCCGGTCACGCGAGCCAGCGCATTGGCGACGTTGGAGTCCGGGAACTTGCCGATGTCGTCGGAGACGATCGAGTCGGAGACCTTGTCGGAGTCGCGCTTGAGCGTCTGCGCGGTCTCGGCGGCGGCTCGGATGCCGGTCACGGTCACGGTCTGGACGCCGTCCTGCGTCTTGGCCGAAGAGGCCGCCGCATCGGGCGCGGGCGCGCTCTGCGCGTGCGCGGCGCCGCCGGCCACGGCCAGCATGGCGGCCACGGCGATCGTGGTGAGCGGGCGCTCCGCGTGGGCGGTGCGTCGGTGGGCGTACGTCGTTTTCATCTGGGTCTCCGTCTAGGTTTTGTAAATGCGCGCAGGAAAGTGGTGGTCAGGTTTGCCGGTCGCGCCGCCGGGACCCGCAGGCAGGGACGGACGCCTAGGCCCTCGCGCGTCCGGGCTCGTCCTGGGCAAGACGAGCGGCTAAGGAACTCGGGTTCGACACCGGGCCGTCCGCGAGCGGCTGGCCGAAGTCGGGCAGGCCGTCGGCGCGCCAGCCGAACGGCTGCACGCGGGCATGGCGATTCGGGTCGTCGAGCGGGTCGCCGACGATGTCGCGGTAGTCGCGTGCGTGGTAGACCAGCAGGTCGGTCGCGCCGTCGGGTGTCGTGGTGAAGCTGTTGTGGCCGGGGCCGAACTGGCCGTTGGCCGAGGCGAAGACCGGATGCGGCGTCTTGTGCCACGCCGCGGGGTCGAGCAGGTCGGCGTTCGCATCGGCCCACAGCAGGCCCATGCAGTAGTTGGCGTCGGTGGCGCTGGCCGAATAGGTGACGATCACCTTGCCGTGGCGCACCAGCACCGCGGGGCCTTCGTTGACGAGGAAGCCGACCTGCTCCCAGGCCTGGTCGGGCTGGCTCAGGCGCACCGGGTCGCCGCGCAGCGTCCACGGATCGGCCAGTTCGCCGAGATAGAGATTGGTGTTGCCGGCGATGGCCGGATCCTTCTGCGCCCACACGAGGAAACGCTTGCCCGCGTGCGCGAACGTGGTCGCGTCGAGCGCGAAGCTGTCGATGGGCGTGGCGATGCGCCCGCGCTCGACCCACGGGCCGGCCAGCGGGTCGTCGGAGCCGCACTCCAGCACGTACATGCGCAGCTTCCAGATGTCGTCGCGCTCGCTGGCGGCGAAATGGATGAACCAGCGGCCATCGATGCGGTGCAGCTCGGGCGCCCAGACGTGCCAGCTCATGGGCCCGCTCTCGTGCTTGCGCCACACGACGCGCGCCGGCGCCGCTCGCAGGCCGGCCAGCGAGTCGGCCACGCGCAGTTCGATCGCGTCGAACGCCGGCACCGACGCGGTGAACCAGTAGCGGCCGTCGTGCAGCGACAGGTGCGGATCGGCGCGTTGCTCGACGAGCGGGTTCGACCAGCCGAGGCGGCCTGCAGGAGTGGTGGACGAGTTCATTGCGATGTCGACGGGCAAAGGGTTCCCCACGGCCTGCCCGGAAAGGCAGGTCGGAGCGGGTGCTGAAAAGCGAAGGTGGCGCGCCGGGGTGAGGCCAGGCCGGCCGGGGTCAGCCCGTGGTCCGGGCCTGCGTCGATGCGTGCGGGTGGGCACGGGAGGCGCTGCGCGTGGTGATCACGTTCCACGACGCCCGCTTGAGCGTGACGCGCAGCGTCTCGCCATCGAGGGTGATGCCGGCGAGCGCGGTCGGTGCGACCTTGTCGGGCTCGTCGGCGGTGTTGGTCGCCTGCAGGTCGGCGTGGTGCAGCTGGGTGGCCTCGAGCACCACGCGGTCGGGGCCCAGGCCGCGCAGCGAGACGGTGAGATCCATCTCCTCGTCCAGGCTGCGGTTCAGCACGAAGACGGTCGTCGTGCCGGAGTCCGCGTCATCGACGACGCTGGCCACCAGGTGCGGCAGCTCGCCGTGCCTGGGATCCTGGAAGCCGGGCGAGCGCACCAGCGGCCTGAGCACCGTGCCCAGCCCCCACTTCGCGGCCTGCGCGAACGGATGGAAGATCGTCTGGCGCCAGGCGCGGCCGCCCGGCTCGGTCATGATGGGGCCGATCACGTTGACGAGCTGCGCCAGGCACGCCACCTTCACGCGATCGGCGTGGTTCATCAACGTGGTCAGCACGCCGCCCACCAGCAGCGCGTCCTCGGTGTTGTAGACCTCTTCCAGCAGGCGGGGCGCCTGTGGCCAGCCCACCGGCTTCAGGTGCTCGCCATGGCGCGCGCGGTACCAGACGTTCCACTCGTCGAACGACAGCATGATGCGCTTGCTCGAATGGCGGCGCGCGGCCACCGCGTCGGCCACGGCCACCACCTCGTCGATGAACTTGCCCGTGGTCTCGATCTGCGCGAAGTACTCCTCGGTGCTCATCGTGGCCGGCACGGTGCCGACGGGCGCGAGCGTGGGCAGGCGGTACTTGGTGAAGTAGGTGTGCAGCGAGACGTAGTCGACGACGTCGAAGCAATGCTCCAGCACCGTGTCCTCCCAGGCGCCGTAGGTGGGCATGTCGTGCGCTGACGAGCCGCAGGCGGCCAGCGCAATCGTCGGATCGACCATCTTCATCAGCTTGCCGGTCTCGAGCGCGATGCGGCCGTACTCGGCGGCCGTCTTGCGGCAGATCTGCCACGGGCCGTCCATCTCGTTGCCCAGGCACCAGAGCTTGACGTCGTGCGGCTCGTCGGTGCCGTGCGCGCGACGTTGCTCCGACAGCGTGGTGCCCCCCGGGTGGTTCACGTACTCGAGGTAGTGGCGCGCCTCGTCGGGGCCGCGCGTGCCGAGGTTCACGCCCAGCATCGGCTCCATGCCCACGCTGCGCGCCCAGGGAATGAACTCGTTGGTGCCGACCTGGTTGGTCTCGGTGGAGTACCACGCCAGGTCGAGCCGCACCGGGCGATCCGCGCGCGGGCCCACGCCGTCCTCCCAGTTGTAGCCCGACATGAAGTTGCCGCCGGGGTAGCGCACGACCGTGGCACCCAGCTCGCGCGTCAGGGCCGCGACGTCGCCGCGAAAGCCCTGCTCGTCGGCGGTGGGATGGCCGGGCTCGAAGATGCCGGTGTAGACGCAGCGGCCCATGTGCTCGACGAAGATGCCGAAGAGGCGGCGATCGAGCGGGGCGATGGGGAAGTCGCGATCGACGGTGAGGTGGGCTTGGAACATGTGGCGATGCTTCAGTGATGGCCGCGGCGCAGCTGCGCGTTGACGCGTTTCTCGATGTCGGCGAGCGCCTTGGCGCGCGGCTTGTGGGAGACGACGATGTTGCCGATGTCCTCGCCGATCAGGTTCTCGACGGCGCGCTGCGTGCCCACGTTGTTGGGGATGGAGACGCCGGTGGAGGTGATCTCGGCGAGCTCGGCGCGGAACGGCAGGGCCTTGAAGTCGGCGCTCTCGGCGACGGACTTGCGCGTGGTCAGGTGGCCGGTGCGCGCCCAGTCGCCGTCGTGGTCGTAGAGGAACTTCATCAGCTGCAGCGCCGCGGCGCGCGAGCGTGCGTCGGGCGTGCCGCCCTTCATCAGCACCCACGAGTGGCCGTCGGCGAAGATGGCCGGCCGCGCGTAGAGCGTGGGGAACGGCGTCACGTAGTAGCCGGCGTGCAGCGGCGAGTCGGGCTTCTTCGCCTCGCTCATGAACTGGGCGATGGTCCACGTGCCGACGATCAGCACGCCCACGTCGCCGTTGAGGTACGACTGGTTCGAGCTCGCGTAGTCCTGGCCCGGCTTCACGTCGCCCTCGTCGTAGAGCGCCTGCATCAGGTCCAGCGCCTTCTCGACCTCGGGCGTGTGCAGGTTGATCGCGCGGCCGTCGTCGGCGAACACCTTGCCGTTCTGCTGGTAGACGAGCGTGAGGAAGGTGCGCGTGTTCGCCGAGGGCTCGTTCGCCGCCGCCCAGGCGAAGTACGGCTTGCCGGTGGCCTTGCGGAACTGGCGTGCCTGCGCGAGCAGCTCGTCGGGCGAATGCGGCAGCACGGGCTTGCCTTCGGCCGTCACCAGGCCGGCCTTCTTCATCAGGCCCATGTCGAAGTGCCACAGCCACGACCAGGTGTCGAACGGCAGCGCGTAGGTCTTGCCGGCGAAGGTGACGCCGCGATGGGCGTGGGCGGTGAAGTCGTTGGTGTCGATCCCGACCTGGGCGAAGTCGGCGTCCAGCGGCTCCACCAGCTTGCGGCGCACGTAGTCGCCCAGCATCGATTCGTGCATCACCGCGACGGCCGGCACGTCGCTGGCGACCAGCCGCGCATTGAGCTGGTCGTAGTACGGCCCCCACTCGCCGATCTGCGTGCGCACGACGATGCGGCCCTTGTTCTGCGCATTGAACTCGTTGACCAGCGACGTCAGGATGCCGCACTCGCCGACGGCCGCGCGCGGGTCGGTGTTGTTGCCGTAGGTGGCGTCGCAGCTGCCGAAGAAGCGCATCAGGTCGATCTCGACCGGACCCGGCTTCGCGGCGTCGGCGTCGGCGGCCCGGGTCGGGCCGCAGCCACTCGCGACGCACGCCGCCAGGGCGACCGCCGCCGCACGCAGGAGGAAGCGCCCTGCACTCATGCCTTGGCCTCCGTCCGGCGTCCGGTGCCCGCGACGGCCGACACCAGGTACTTCTGGAAGAACACGTAGACGGTGAGCACCGGCAGGCCGGCGAACACGGCCTGCGACATCAGGAAGCCCAGGCCCTCGGACTGCGCGAAGTTGGTCTGCGTGGACGCGAGGCCGCGCGTGAGCGTGTACATCTCGGGCTTGGTGGCGATCACCAGCGGCCACAGGTAGTCGTTCCACGCGGCCAGGAAGGTGAAGATCGCCAGCGTGGCCTGCGCGGGCAGCGACAGCGGCAGGATCACGCGCAGGAAGGTCTTCAGCCGCGACGCGTTGTCCAGCATCGCGGCCTCTTCGAGCTCGGCCGGGATCGCGCGGAAGTACTGCGTCATCAGGTAGACGCCGAACGGCGCCGCCAGGCCCGGCAGCATCAGGCCGGCATACGTGTTCTGCAGGCCCCAGTGCGAGAACATGCGGTGCAGCGGGATGAAGATCGACTGGCTCGGGATCGCCAGCCCGAAGATCACCAGCGCGAACACGAGGCGCCGGCCCGGGAACTCGGTGCGCGCGAAGCCGTAGCCGGCCAGCGACGACAGCACGACGACGCCCACCGTCTGCCCCATCGCCACCACCACGCTGTTGAGCACCCATCGGAACACCTGCGAGGTCTGCAGGATGTTGAGGTAGTTGGCCAGCGTGTAGGGCGGCGCGAGGAACGCGTCGGTGCGCGACATCAGGAACTCGTTGGGCTTGAACGAGAGCGCCAGCACCCACAGCAGCGGCAACATCCACGCGAACGCGAGGATGCACAGCAGCGCGAGCACGGCGCGGTCGAAGCCGCTGCGGCGGATGGCCACGCTCATCTTGCCGCCCCCCGCTTGTCCCGCTGCAGCCACAGCTGGAACGACACGCCCACCAGCAGGAACGCGAACAGCACCTGCGACGCCGCGGTGGCGTAGCCCAGCGACAGCTGCACGAAGGCCTGCTCGTAGATGAACTGCACGATCGAGCGCGAGCTGTTGTTCGGGCCACCGGCGGTGAGCAGCAGGATCTGCGGGAAGACCTGGCACTCGCGGATGATCTCGATGATCGCCACGAGCATCACGGTGCGCTTGAGCGCCGGCAGCGTGACGGAGAGCAGCGTGCGCCAGCGCGTCGCGTTGTCCAGCGCGGCCGCCTCATAGACGTCGCCCGGGATCTGCTGCAGCGCCGACAGGAACAGCATCATCGGCAGGCCGATGATCCACCACACGGTGATCATCGCCACCGTCGGCAGCGCCAGCGTCTCGCTGGTGAGGAACGAGACGTCGCCGAGCCCCACGTGCGACAGCAGCTGCGCGACGAGGCCGCGATCGGGCATCAGCGCCAGGCGCCAGACCAGCGTCACGATGGTCACCGACAGCACCGACGCGCTGAAGAACATGCCGCGCAGCCAGGCGCTCAACCGACCCGGGCGGTTCAGGGCGAGCGCCAGCGCCAGCGACAGCACGACGAACACCGGCACGCTGATCAGCACGAAGCGCAGCGTGTTCCACAGCACCTGCAGGAAGATCTCGTCGTCGAGCAGATTGGCGTAGTTCTCCAGGCCGATCCAGGTGTGCTCGTCGGACAGCAGGTCGTGCTCGTGGAAGCTGATCCAGAAGCCCTGCGCGAGCGGGACCAGCACCAGCACGGCGTACAGCAGCACGAAGGGCAGCACGAACAGCGCGTTGCTCAGGCGCGAGCGGCGAACGCCCGCGGCCTGCGCGCGCGGCGGGCGCCTGGCCACGGGGCCAAGCGCGGCAAGGGTGGACGCGGGCGCGCTCACGACGTGGCTCTCCGCAACGGCACGACCGCGGCCGGCGCCGCCTCGGCGTGATGGGCGACGGCGCCGTCGTCGAACAGGTGCGCCTCCGCCGTGTCGACGCTCAGGCCGACGCGCTCGCCCACCTGCGGCGCGGCCCCGGTGACAGTCGCGCCGACGGTGGTGTCGTCGGCCAGGCGCACGTGCGCCAGCGTGCGTTCGCCGAGGAACTCGACGAGGTCGACGGTCCCGGCCAGCACGGCGCCCTCGGCGTCGCACAGGCGCAGGTTCTCGGGCCGCACGCCCAGCACCAGGTTGGCCCCGCGCGCGGGCCCTTGCGCGGGCACGCGCGTGACGAGCGCGCCCCCGCCCGGCAGCGCGAGCGCCACGCGCTCGCCCGCGTCGGCCTGGCGCGTGGCCTGGATGAAGTTCATGGCCGGCGTGCCGATGAAGCCGGCGACGAAGCGCGTGGCCGGGCGGCGATACACCTCGGCAGGCGTGCCCACCTGCTCGATCGCGCCGCCGTTCATCACGACGATGCGGGTGGCCAGCGTCATCGCCTCGAGCTGGTCGTGCGTGACGAAGATCATCGTCGCGCCCAGGCGCTGGTGCAGTCGCGCGAGCTCGATGCGCGTTCGCCCGCGCAGGGCGGCGTCGAGATTGGACAGCGGCTCGTCGAACAGGAAGATCGCCGGCTCCTTGACCACCGCGCGGCCGATGGCCACGCGCTGGCGCTGGCCGCCGGACAGTTGCTCGGGCTTGCGATCCAGCAGCTTTCCGAGCTCCAGCATGCGCGCGGCCTCGTCGATGCGGCGCGCGATCTCGGCATCGGAGGTGCCGATGTTCTTCAGGCCGAAGGCCAGGTTGGCGCGCACCGTCATGTGCGGGTACAGCGCGTAGTGCTGGAACACCATCGCGAGGTTGCGGCGACCCGGCGCCCATTGCGTGACGTCCTGGCCGGCGATCAGGACGCGCCCCTCCGACACCTCCTCCAGGCCGGCGACCATGCGCAGCAGGCTGGTCTTGCCGCAGCCCGACGGGCCCAGGAAGACGATGAACTCGCCCGTGTCGACCTCGAGCGAGAGCCGTTCGATCACGCGGATCGAACCGTACGACTTGCCTACCTGCTCCAGCTTCAACGCGGTCACATCGTCTCCATCTTCGTTGTCTTGCTCGTCGTTCGCGGCCCGCTTCTCCGGACGGTGCTCGCAGCGTCTTCAGCGCGTCACAGCGACGGCCACCCGTCCGCGCTCCAGCGCAGGGTGCTCAGGCGCAGGTGCGACACGCCGTTGTCCTGCGCGTCGTACGAGTGGCGCGCCAGCAGGTCGCCGAACACGTCCTGGTGGCCTGGGCCCTTCCAGCGCAGGCCGCCGGCCTCGACCAGCTCGGCGTGGCCCTGCAGCATGTCGCCGCCATCGCGATCGACGAACGGCCCGGTGGGCGAAGCGGCGCGGCCCACGCGGATGTTGTAGGTGCTGTCGACGCCGCGGCAGCAGAAGTCCCACGAGACGAACAGGTACCACCACGGCCCGCGCTTGACGAGCGTCGGGGCCTCGATGCCGCCCGTGTGGTTGGCCACGAATCGCGTCGTGCCGATCGGCCGCAGAGTCGCCGGGTCGAGCTCGGTCACCCGGATGCCGCGCCAGAACGAGCCGTAGCTCATCCAGATGCGGTGGGTGTCGGGATCGACGAACACGTCCGGGTCGATCGCGTTGAAGTCGTCGCCGGCCCGGCTCTGCAGCACGAGGCCGTCGTCGCGCCACTCGGCGGCGTCGGGCGAGTCCGCGCTGGCGATGCCGATCGCCGACGTGTTCTTGCCGAACGTGGAGATCGAATACATCACGTGGAAGCTGCCGCCCAGCTCGAACAGCTTCGGGGCCCAGACGTCGATGCCCTTGTGCGCCGGCACCGCCTCGGCCCACCAGGCGGGCGTGCGGCCAAGGGTGAAGATCGGCGCGAGGCGCGTCCAGACCGTTCCGTCATTCGAATGCAGGCGCTGCAGGCCGGGCCCGGTGGCGAACACGTACCAGCCTCCGGCGCCCACCCACAGGCTCGGGTCGTGCACGCGCGTGTCGCCGCTGAGTGGGTCGGACGTGGACGCCGCCAGCGAGGCGGCCGGGGCGTCGGGACGCAGGGTGGGGGGCATGGAAGTGGCCGGTGCGGGAGCGGGGGCCATCGCGCAGCTGGCGACGCAGGCGAGCGCGGCGACCAGGGCGAGATGGCGGGCGATCTTCATGGCGTCGTCGATCAATGCGTCAGCCGGCCGCGCTGTAGGCGGTCTTGACGGTCGTGTAGAACTCCCGCGCGTACGTGCCCTGTTCGCGTGGCCCGTAGCTGGAGCCCTTGCTGCCGCCGAAGGGCACGTGGTAGTCGACGCCGGCGGTCGGCAGGTTGACCATCACCATGCCCGCCTGCGCGTGCAGCTTGAAGTGCGTGGCGTGCTTGAGGGAGCGCGTGCACAGGCCGGCGGACAGGCCGAACTCGGTGTCGTTGGCGATCGCCAGCGCCTCGTCGTAGTCGCGCGCCTTGACGACGTTGGCGACCGGGCCGAACACCTCCTCGCGGCTGATGCGCATCGCGTTGGTGGTGCCCGTGAACAACGCGGGCCGCTGGTAGAAGCCGGGCGTCGCGCGCTCGAGCACCTCGCCACCGAACGCGAGCTCGCCGCCTTCCTGGCGGCCGATCTCCACGTACTTCAGGTTCTGCGCGAGCTGGCGCTCGTCCACCACCGGCCCGATGTCGGTGCCGTCCAGCAGCGCGTTGTCCACCTTCAGCGCGCGCAGCTTCGCGACCACGCCGTCGACGAACGCGTCGTGGATGCCTTCGGTGACGATGAAGCGGCTCGACGCCGTGCAGCGCTGGCCGGTGGAGTAGTACGCGCCCTGCACCGCGGCGTTGACCGCGACGGCCAGGTCGGCGTCGTCCAGCACGACCAGCGGGTTCTTGCCCCCCATCTCCGCCTGCACCTTGGCCTGGCGCTGCGCGCACGACGCGATGATGCGGCGGCCGACGCCCACCGAGCCGGTGAAGCTCACGGCCTTGACCAGGGGCGAGTCCACCATCGCCTGGCCCACCTGCGAGCCCGCGCCCATCACGAGGTTGAACACGCCGCGGGGCAGGCCGCTGCGGCTCAGGATGTCGGCGATCGTCCAGCCGCAGCCCGGCACGAGCTCGGCGGGCTTGAAGACGACGCAGTTGCCGTAGGCCAGCGCCGGCGCGATCTTCCACGCGGGGATCGCGATGGGGAAGTTCCACGGCGCGATCAGGCCCACGACCCCGACCGGCTGGCGCAGCACCTCCACGCCGACGCCGAGCCGCACGGAGGCCAGCGTCTCGCCGCCGGCACGCAGCGCCTCGCCGGCGAAGAACTTGAAGATCATCGCGGCGCGATGGGCCTCGCCGATGCCCTCGGGCAGCGTCTTGCCTTCCTCTCGCGAGAGCAGGCGGCCGATCTCCTCGCGGCGCGCGAGCAGCTCGCTGCCGACGGCATCCAGCACGTCGAAGCGCTGCTGCGGCGTCGACGCGGCCCAGGTCGGCGCGGCGGCCGCCGCGGCCGCGATCGCGTGCCCGGTCTGCACGGCGTCGGCCTGCGCGTAGTCGCCGATGATGTCGCGGGTGTCGGACGGGTTGACGTTGGGCCGCGTGCCGCTGCCCTGCACCCACTCGCCGGCGATGAAGTTGTCGAAGCGGTTCATCGGTTCAGGCCCAGCGCAGGACGAGGGGATCGAGGCGGCGGGCCGCGTCGAGCAGGCCGGCGCGCGTGGCCGGGTTCATGGCCGGATAGGGGCAGCGCGGCGCGTCGCACGCGATCACGCCGCCTTCCTTCATCAGCGCCTTGGCGGCCAGGAAGCCGCCCTGGCGGTTCTCGTAGTTGATCAACGGCAGCCAGCGGCCGTAGGCCTCGACGGCCTCCTCGCGACGGCCCGCGGCGTAGGCGTCGACGATGGTGCGGATGCCGTCCGGGTAGCCGCCGCCGGTCATCGCGCCGGTGGCGCCGGCGTCGAGGTCGGCCAGCAGCGTGATGGCCTCCTCGCCGTCCCACGGGCCTTCGATCGCGGCGCCGCCGATCGCGATCAGCTCGCGCAGCTTGTTGGCCGCGCCTGCCGTCTCGATCTTGAAGTAGCGCACGTTCTCGTGCTGGCGGGCCAGTTGCGCGAGGAATGCGGCCGACAGCGGCGTGCCCGCCATCGGCGCGTCCTGGATCATGATGGGAATCTTCAGGCCCTCGCTGAGGCGGCCGTAGAAGCGGTCTATCTGCTTCTCGCCCACGCGCAGCGTGGCACCGTGGTACGGCGGCATCACCATCACCATCGCGGCGCCCTGCGCCTGCGCGCGCTGGCTGCGCGCGAGGCAGATGTCGGTGGAGAAGTGCGTGGTGGTGACGATCACCGGCACCCGGCCGGCCACGTGCTCGAGGATCGCGCGTGTGAGCGTCTCGCGTTCGTCGTCGCCGAGCATGAACTGCTCGGAGAAGTTCGCGAGGATGCACAGGCCGTTGGAGCCGGCATCGATCATGAAGTCGACGCAGCGCTTCTGGCCGGCCAGGTCCAGGCCCCCGTGCTCGTCGAAGATCGTCGGGACGACGGGAAAGACGCCTTGGTAGCGAGCTGCGGTCATGTCGTCTCCTTCAGTGCGAGTGGCGCGGGACGGCCGAGCCGCGGCAGCCGCGCAGGAAGTCGAAGTCGCAGCCCTCGTCGGCCTGCAGCACGTGCTGCACATACAGCGAGCGGTATCCACTCGCGTCGGCGGGATCGGGTACCTGCGCGGCGGCCCAGGCCTCCAGGCGCTGCGCGAGTTCGGCCTCGGGGATGTCCAGGTGCAGGCGGTTGGCGTCGCAGTCGAGCTCGATCCAGTCGCCCTCGCGCACCACCGCCAGCGGGCCGCCGGCGCGCGCCTCGGGCGCCACGTGCAGCACGACGGTGCCGTAGGCGGTGCCGCTCATGCGGGCGTCGGAGATGCGCACCATGTCGGTCACGCCCTGGGCGAGCAGCTTGGGCGGCAGGCCCATGTTGCCCACCTCGGCCATGCCGGGATAGCCGCGCGGGCCGCAGTTCTTCAGCACGAGGATGGAATCCTTCGTCACCTGCAGCTCCGGATCGACGATGCGTTCCTTGTAGTGCTCCAGGTTCTCGAACACCACGGCCCGACCGCGATGCCTGAGCAGGTGCGCGCTGGCGGCGGACGGCTTGAGCACGGCGCCGCGCGGCGCCAGGTTGCCGCGCAGCACGCGGATGCCGCCGTCGGCCACGAGCGGCTTGTCCAGCGGGCGGATCACCTCGTCGTCATGGATCGCCGCGTCCTTGACGTTGTCCCATAGCGACTGGCCGTTGGCGGTGAGCGCGTCCGGATGCGGCAGGCGCCCGGCCTCGCCCAGGCGGCGCAGCACGCCCGGCAGGCCGCCGGCGTAGTAGAACTCCTCCATCAGGAAGCGGCCCGAGGGCAGCAGGTCCACCAGCGTGGGCGTGCCGCGGCCGATCTCGGTCCAGTCGTCGAGATCCAGCTTGACGCCCACGCGGCCGGCGATCGCCTTCAGGTGGATCACGGCGTTGGTCGAGCCGCCGATCGCGGCGTTCACGCGGATCGCGTTCTCGAACGCCTCGCGGGTGAGGATCCTGGACAGCTTCAGGTCCTCGCGCACCATGTCGACGATGCGCATGCCCGACAGATGCGCGAGCACCTGGCGGCGCGCGTCCACCGCGGGGATCGCGGCGTTGTGCGGCAGGCTGGTGCCCAGTGCCTCGGCCATGCAGGCCATCGTGGACGCGGTGCCCATGGTGTTGCAGGTGCCGGCCGAGCGGGACATGCCGGCCTCGGCCGCCAGGAACTCGTTCAACTTGAGCGTGCCCGCCTTGACCTGCTCCGACAGCTGCCACACGGCCGTGCCCGAGCCGATGTCCTTGCCGTTGTGCTTGCCATTGAGCATCGGGCCGCCGGTGACGACGATCGCCGGCACGTCGACGCTGGCGGCGCCCATCAGCAGCGCCGGCGTCGTCTTGTCGCAGCCCACCAGCAGCACCACGCCGTCGATCGGGTTGCCGCGGATCGACTCCTCGACGTCCATGCTCGCCAGGTTGCGCGTGAGCATCGCCGTCGGGCGCAGGTTGGACTCGCCGTTGGAGAACACCGGGAACTCCACGGGGAAGCCGCCGGCTTCGAGGATGCCGCGCTTGACGTGCTCGGCGAGCTTGCGGAAATGGGCGTTGCACGGGGTCAGTTCGGACCACGTGTTGCAGATGCCGATGATGGGCTTGCCCTGGAACTCGTGGTCGGGGATGCCCTGGTTCTTCATCCAGCTCCGGTACATGAATCCGTTCTTGTCCGCGGTGCCGAACCACTGCGCGGATCGGAGCTTGAGGGGAGCTGTCGCCATGAGGGTCTCATCGATGGAATGTGCGAATTAAAGTATGACTATTGAAAAGATCGAATGCGTGTTTACCCCAAATCAGTGCGCCAAATATGATCTATAGTCTTACTTTATTGCATGGGAATCACAATATTGCACCATCCAGGTGCGAGCACGGACGACCTCTCGAATGACCGCCTACGCCCGCTACCCCAGCCTCCAGGATCGCCCCGTCCTCATCACGGGAGGCGCGACCGGCATCGGTGCCTGCCTGGTCCGGCGCTTCGTCGAACAGGGCGCGCGCGTCGGCTTCGTCGACATCGACGCCGCGGCGGGCCACGCCTTGGTCGATACCCTCACAGGTACCGGCGCGCATGCCCCCGTGTTCGTGCGGGCCGACCTCACCGACATCGCCGCGCTGCGGGCGGCGTTCGCGCGCCTGCGCGAGGCCATCGGACCCGTCGCCGCGCTGCTCAACAATGCGGCCAACGACCGGCGCCACGACGTCGCGAGCGTCACCTCCGACTCCTGGGACGCAGGCATCGCCGTCAACCTGAAGCACCAGTTCTTCGCGGCCCAGGCGGTGGCGCCCGACATGCAGGCCGCCCGCGGCGGCAGCATCATCAACTTCGGGTCGATCAGCTGGATGCTCAAGCAGGGCGGCATGGTGGCCTACACCACCTCCAAGGCCGCCGTGCAGGGCCTGACGCGCTCGCTCGCGCGCGACCTGGGCGTGCACGGCATCCGCGTCAATACGCTCGTGCCCGGCTGGGTGATGACCGACAAGCAGCTCGCGCTGTGGGTCGATGAAGCCGCCAAGGCCGAGATCGCAAGGGGCCAGTGCATCGCCAGGGCGCTGGTGGCCGACGACGTCGCGCGCATGGCGCTGTTCCTGGCCGCGGACGACAGCGCCATGTGCACCGCCCAGGATTTCATCGTCGACGGCGGCTGGGTGTAATCCGCCGTAACCGTTCCCCGATAAGCTCCGATCGATGACCGCCACCGCATCGTCGCCCGAGGCCGACGTTCCCACGCCCGGCCTGCTGAGGCTCGCCTGGCCGATCTTCGCCGAGCAGTCGCTGCACATGCTCACGAACGTGGTGTCCACGCTGATGGCCAGCCGCATCGGCGACAACGCGGTGGCGGCGCTCGGCAGCGCCACGCAGGTCCTGGTGATGTTCCTGATCGGCTTCAACGTGCTGGCCGTGGGCGCATCGATCGCCACCACGCACCACCTGGGCCTGGGCGACCGCACGGGCGCGCGCCGGCTGGCGCGCGGCGCCGTGGCCACCAACCTCTGGCTGGGCGCCCTCTTCAGCCTGCTGCTGGGCGTGACGGCGCCGACGCTGCTGCGCTGGGCGCAGCTGACGCCGCCGCTGATGGCCTATGCGTTGCCCTACCTGCACTGGATGGGCGGCACGCTGTTCCTCGAGTCGATGAACTTCGCGCTGTGCGCGGTGCTGCGCGCGCACGGCCACACGCGCGAGGTGATGTTCGTGATCCTGGCGCAGAACGTGGTCAACGCGGGGCTGAGCGCGCTGCTGATCTTCGGCCTGGGCGGCCTGCCCGAGCTGGGCGTCACCGGCATCGCGATCGCGGCGGCCACGAGCCGGCTGCTGGCGTGCGCGGCGCTGTGGGTGCTGGTGAACCGCCACATCGGCCTGCGACTGCGGCCGCGCGACCTCGTCAGCATCCACATCGTCGACCTGCGGCGCCTGCTGTCGCTGGGCTTTCCCGCGGTGCTGGAGAACGTGAGCTGGTTCGCGTCGTTCATGGTCATCACCGCGCTCACCGCGCGCATGGGCGAGCGCATGCTGGCCACGCAGGCCTACACGATGCAGATCGCGCAGATCGAGATGCTCGCGTGCCTGTCCATCGGCATCGGCAACGAGATCATCGTGGGCCGACTCGTCGGCGCCGGCCGCTTCGAGGACGCGCGCCAGCGCTGCCTGGCCAACATGCGGCTGGGGCTCATCATCACCGTGGGCGTGGCCATCGTGTTCGCCGTGCTCGGGCCGTGGGCGCTGCACCTGTTCACCGACGACCCGCAGATCGTGGCGCTGGGCCGCACGCTGATCCTGCTGGGCCTGCTGCTCGAGCCCGGGCGCAGCTTCAACCTGATCATCATCAACGCGCTGCGCGCCAGCGGCGACAGCCGCTTCCCGCTGATCGCCGGACTCATCTCGCAGTGGGGAATCATGCTGTTCGGCTCCTGGCTGCTGGGCACGGCGCTGGGTTTCGGGCTGATCGGCGTGTGGGTGGCGCTGATCCTCGACGAATGGCTGCGCGGCCTGTTCATGCTGCAACGCTGGCGGCGCGGCCGCTGGCTGAGGCACGCGCTCCGCGTGAAGACCGAGGCCGCCGCCTACCCCGCCAACGCCGCACTTCAAAGCCGGAGCTACACATGACCCCACCCGCCACGCTGCAACGACGCCCCTATGGCCACCTGCCCGATGGGCGCCTCGTCGAGGAGGTGACGCTGGCCCACGGCGGCCTCGTGCTGGGCCTGATCACGCTGGGCGGCCTCGTCACCACGCTGTGGGCGCCCGACCGCGACGGCGTCGCCGCCAACGTGGTGCGCGGCTTCGACAACCTCGACGACTACGCGCACCGCAACCCGCACTTCGGCGTCATCGTCGGCCGCTACGCCAACCGCATCGCGCGTGGCGAGCTGGTCATCGACGGCCAGGTCCACACACTCTCGCGCAACCACGGCACGAACAGCCTGCATGGCGGCGTCGAGGGATTCGGCAAGCGGCTGTGGGAGATCGCGTCCGCGCGCGAACATGACGCCGCGCTGGGCGGCCCGGCCGTCACGCTGCGCTACGTGAGCGAGGACGGCGAGGAAGGCTTTCCGGGCCGCGTCGAGGCGCTCGTCACGTATTCGCTGGGCGCCGACCGCCGCTGGCGCGTCGACTACGAGGCCACCACCGACCGCACGACCGTGGTCAACCTCAGCCACCACGACTACTTCAACCTCGCCGGGCACGGCAGCGCGCTGGACCACCGGCTCACGATGCCCGCGAGCCGCTTCCACCCGATCGACGCCGCGCTGATCCCCACGGGCATCGCGCACGTGGAGGGCACGCCCTTCGACTTCCGCGCGCCCACCGCCATCCGCGCGGGCATGGGCCACGCGCATCCGCAGGTCGCCTCGGTGGGCGGCTACGACCACCACTGGATCCTGGACGACGAGCCCCCCGGCGCGCTGCGCCTGGCCGCGCGACTGGAAGATCCGGCCTCGGGCCGCACGATGACGCTGCACTCCACCGAGCCGGGGCTGCAGTTCTACTCGGGCAACTTCCTCGACGGCTCGCTGCGCGGCCACGGCGGCGAGGCCTACCAGCGCGGCGACGCCATCTGCCTCGAGCCGCAGCACAGCCCCGATTCCCCGCACCATCCGGAGTGGCCGGGCACGCTGCTGCGGCCGGGCGAGACCTATCGCAGCACCTCGGTCTACACGTTCAGCTGACTCCATCGTCGGCGTCGCGCGGGGCGCACGATCCTTGCATGCGCTGCAGCGCCGCCATCGCCATGCGGCGCCATCCCGCATCCTAGAATCACCCCCATGCAGCCAGAGGAAATCGGCCAGACCATCGCCACGGCGATCCTCGAGCGGCGCCTCATCCCGGGCCGCCGGCTCAACGAGCTGGAGCTGTCACGCCTGCTGGGCGTCAGCCGCTCGATGATCCGCTTCGCGCTGGTGGGCCTGCACCACGACGGGCTCGTCACGTTCGAGGCCAACCGCGGCGCGTTCGTCGCCAAGCCCACGCTGGCCGAGGCGAACTTCCTGTTCGAGGCGATCGCCGCCATCGAGCGCTCGGCCGTCGACATCATCCTGGCCGCGCCGCGCCCGCCCTCGCTCGACGGACTGCGCGGCGTGCACCGCAAGCAGGTGAAGGCGCACGCCAAGGACAACATGCGCCTGTCGGAGCAGCTCGCGATCGACTTCCACCACGAACTGCTGGCGCTCACCGGCAACCCCTTGCTGATCGACGCGCAACGCAAGCTGCTGCTGCGCTACCGGATCGTGACGGGGGTGTTCAAGACCGAGCTCGACTACTGCGAGCTGGAGGATCACCACGGCGAGCTGATAGCCCTGCTGGAGAGCGGCTCGGCGGCCAGGCTGCGGCGGCTGGTGGACACGCACTGGCGGCTGGTGATCCGCGGCCACATCAGCGTGAACCCGGGCATCGAGGACCTGGCCGAGGCGCTGCGCCTGTAGGAACGAGAACGGGAGGCCGCGGCCTCCCGTGCTCGATGCCCGCCGCGCGCGAGCGTCAGAAGTGGTACTCGACCCGCACCATCGGCGTGCTGGCCGTGGCGCCTTCGCCGGCCGGGCCCTTGGCGTTGTTGCCGAACTTGTTGTGCCAGTACTCGTACTCCACGCCCACCAGCCAGGTCTTTTTGGACAGGCCCGCGAGCGAGCCGGCGTCCAGCATCAGGTCGGCGTCGATGTGCGACTCGGGCGCGGTCTGCGCGCCGAACTCGTCCTTGCCCTTGGACGTGATGAACTGCGCGTAGCCGTTGAACGAAAGCGGCAGGTCGCCGATGCCGATGCCCCAGTCGGCCTCGAAGGTCGCGTGGTTCTTGTAGTGGTAGCGGCGGTGGATGGCCGCCGGCGCGTTGCTCTCGTCGAACAGCAGCACCGACAGGTTCAGGAAGCCGGGCACCTCCATCTCCACCGTCGGGCCGAAGACGATCAAGCGCTTCTTGGAGGCATACCCGTCGTTCTTCGTGTTGACGTCGAAGCCGGCCGTGACGGCGTAGCCGCGGATCGGGCCCATCGCCAGCTTGGCGCCGGTGATCTTGCCGAGGTCGAAGGTGCCGCGGAACACGCCATAGACCTCCTGCGCGCCCGGGTTGCCGGCGATGCCGCCGCCGGGGTCGTTGTGGTCGGACTGCAGGAAATCGATGTTGACGAAGGTGGTGCCGTACTTGAAGCCCGTCGCGTTGGTGAGCGCGATGATCTCCTTGGTGATGTCGACGCGCTTGCCGTTCGAGTCGTTGTCGTACGGCTCGGCGAACTTGGTGCCGTAGCGCAGGCTCAGGGCGGTGTCGCTCCAGTCGGCAGCCCGCACCATCGGGGTGAACGCGAGGCACACGAATGCACTGATCGCGACGGCCGCGGGGCCGGTCCTGCCCGCGATTGGGGATTGTCGTTTCATGCTGCTCCTCTTTGGTTGGGTGGCTCCACGTTTGCAGCACAATGTGTGCCAGATTGTCGGCAATCTGGCATGCAAGACGGCGCGCCGCGACAGTGATAAAACGGGCGCGGAACCTGCATCGCTTCGTATCCTGTTCGACGACATCCTCGCTGGCTGCGCATGACGACACCCCTCACGCCCTATCCGCGCGACCTCGTGGGCCACGGCCCGAATCCGCCGCATGCGCAGTGGCCCGGCGGCGCGCGCGTGGCGCTGCAGTTCGTCCTCAACTACGAGGAGGGCGGCGAGAACTGCGTGCTGCACGGCGACGCGGGCAGCGAGCAGTTCCTGTCGGAGATGGCCAACCCGCCCGCCTATGCCGACCGCCACCTGAGCATGGAGTCGATCTACGAGTACGGCTCGCGCGTGGGCGTGTGGCGCATCCTGCGCGAGTTCGAGCGCCGCGGCCTGCCGCTCACCGTGTTCGGCGTGGGCATGGCGTTGCAGCGCCACCCCGATGTCACTCGCGCCTTCGTCGAGCTGGGCCACGAGATCGCCTGCCACGGCTGGCGCTGGATCAGCTACCAGCAGGTGGACGAGGCCACCGAGCGCGAGCACATGCGCGCCGGCATCGAGGCCATCCACCGGCTCACCGGGCAGTCGCCGCTGGGCTGGTACACGGGCCGCGACAGCCCCAACACGCGCCGCCTGCTGGCCGACGTGGGCGGCTTCGCCTACGACAGCGACTACTACGGCGACGACCTGCCGTTCTGGACCCGCGTCACGCGCAGCGACGGCGCCGAGGTGCCGCACCTCGTGGTGCCCTACACGCTGGACTGCAACGACATGCGCTTCGCGCTGCCGCAGGGATTCGCCACCGGCGAGGACTTCTTCGTCTACCTGCGCGACAGCTTCGACGCGCTGTGGGCCGAAGGCGCCGAGACGCCGCGCATGATGAGCGTGGGCATGCATTGCCGCCTGCTCGGACGGCCCGGCCGCATAGTCGCGCTGCAGCGTTTCCTGGACCACGTGGCGCGGCACGACCACGTCTGGGTGTGCCGCCGGATCGACATCGCCAAGCACTGGCGCCAACGCTTTCCCGCACCATGACCGCCACCCTCGCACAGCTCAACGCCGCGAACGCCATCGACGGCGTCGTGCTGCTGGACGGCATCTACGAGCATTCGCCGTGGATCGCCGCGGCGGCGATGGCGGAGCGCCCCTTCGCCGACCTCGCGCACCTGCGCCGCGCGCTGGCGGACGCGGTGCGCGCGGGCGGGCACGACGCGCAGCTCGCGCTGCTGCGCGCGCACCCGAAGCTGGCCGGCAAGGCGATGGTGGCGGGCACGCTCACCGCGGAGTCCACCGACGAGCAGACTCGTTCGGGGCTGACGCAATGCACGCCGGGGGAATTCGCACGGCTGCACGCGCTCAACGATGCATACGACGCGCGCTTCGGCTGGCCGTTCATCCTCGCGGTGCGCGGGCCGACCGGCCTGGGGCTGACCCGCGCGGAGATCATCGAGGCCTTCGAGCGCCGGCTGGCCGGCGATCCGGCGACCGAGTTCGAGGAATGCCTGCGCAACGTGCACCGCATCGCGGAGCTGCGGCTGGCCGACCGGTTCGCCGGTTGAGCGTCATCCTGCGCGCAGTCGTGGGATGACAGGTCTGGTGTCGTGCCAAGAAAAATGGTTCTTCGCCGATTCTGCGGGGTGCCTTGGTTTGCGGGGCTCGTTGGTTTGCGGGGCGCGCTGGGTCAGGCACGACTCACCGGGGGAGCTTGTTTTGTTCGTGTCCCCCGTCGGCCTGCGGCCTCCTCCTCCTTAACCTCACAAAACAAGCTCCCCCGCCTCGCCGTGCCGGGTATGGCGGGCCGGAAGACAACATTCGCTGAAGGAAGAGTACGCGAATTTGTTTGAGGGTGTTTGGCATCGTCAGGCCATCGAGGCCGCGACGATGCCCGCGGCCGGCGTTTCCACGCGCCATCGGACTTGACGCGAACCTCGCGTCGCGACGCCGGCGCTCCTTCACGAGGCGGTGCCGATCGTCCATCACGACAAGCATCGCTGGCAGCTCGATTCGCGATTCGCGTCAGGCCCGGCGACCCGCATCAACGTTGGCCGCGGGCATCGTCGCGGCCTCGATGGCCCGACGATGCCAAAACCCCCTACAAAACTGACGCGGACTTCCCCCAGCGAATGTTGTCTGCCGGCACGCCATGCGTGGCACGGCGAGGCGGGGGAGCTTGTTTTGTGAGGTTAAGGAGGAGGAGGCCGCAGGCCGACGGGGGACACGAACAAAACAAGCTCCCTCGGTGAGTCGTGCCTGACCCAGTACGCCCCGTAAACCAACGCGCTCCGCAAAATCGACGATGAACCAGAAAAAAGGCCACGCGCACGCGTGGCCCCCTCGTGAAGCGGATGGCGCTTACTTGCCGCCCGGCACCTGCCCCTCGACGCCCTTGACGAAGAACTTGATGCCGCCCAGGAAGCCGTCATCGGCGACGACGTCCTTCTTGAGGACTTCCTTGCCGGTGTTGTCGGCGATCGGGCCCTTCCAGATCGAGAACGAGCCATCCTTCAGGCCGGCCTTGACCTTGTCGACCTTGGCTTTGAGATCGGCCGGCACCTTGTCGGAGATCGACACCAGGTCGATGGCGCCTTCCTTGACACCCCACCAGACCTTGCCCGTCGTCCAGGTGCCGTTGATCGCGTCCTTGGCGGCCTTGATGTAGTACGGGCCCCAGATGTTGACCGACGAGGCCAGGTGGGCCTTCGGGCCGTAGGCGGTCATGTCGGAGTCCCAGCCGAACGCGTACTTGCCGTTCTTCTCGGCCGTCTGCAGCACGGCGCTGGAGTCGGTGTTCTGCAGCAGCACGTCGGCGCCGCCGTCGATCAGCGATTGCGCGCCCTCGGTCTCCTTGGGCGGGTTGAACCATTCGTTGACCCACACCACCTTCACCTTGACCTTCGGGTTCACGCTCTGCGCGCCGAGGGTGTAGCTGTCGATGTTGCGGATGACCTCGGGAATGGGGATCGAGCCCACGACGCCGATGGTGTTGGACTTGGTCATGCCGCCCGCGATGACGCCGGCCATGTACGCGCCCTCGTACGTGCGGTTGTCGTACGTGCGCATGTTGTCGGCGGTCTTGTAGCCGGTGGCGTGCTCGAAGTGCACGCCTTTGTTGTCGGCGGCGACCTTGAGCATCGGCTCCATGTAGCCGAAGCTGGTGCCGAAGATGAGCGTGTTGCCTTGCGCCACCATGTCGCGGAACACGCGCTCGGCGTCGGCCGACTCGGGCACGCTCTCCACGAAGGTGGTCTGGACCTGGCTGCCCAGTTCCTTCTCGAGCGCCTTGCGGCCGTTGTCGTGCGCGAAGGTCCAGCCGCCGTCGCCCACCGGGCCCAGGTAGGCGAACGCGATCTTCAGCGGGGCCGAGGCGCCGGAGGCCGGCGCGGCGGCGGCCGACGCGGCGGCGGGCTCGGAAGCCGCGACCGGCGCCGCTTCTTCCTTCTTGGTGCAGCCCGCGAGCGCGGCGGCGATCGCCAGGCTGCTCCAGGCGGTGGTGCGGAGCACGGAGCGCCGAGTGGATGTCGTCATGGGATCTCCTCTTTGATGGATCTGGAAAAAGGCTAACTGCCTGGGAAGAACGGCTTGCCGAGGGACGCGGGCATGTTCGCGCGGATCCACACCGGGTTGCGCGAGATCAGCACCAGCACGGCGATGGTGGCCAGGTAGGGCAGCATCGTCAGCAGCTGGCTGGAGATGGCCACGCCCTCTCCCTGGAGGTGGAACTGCAGCATGGTGACGCCGCCGAACAGATAGGCGCCCAGCAGCACGCGCGACGGGCGCCAGGTGGCGAACGTGGTGAGTGCCAGCGCGATCCAGCCCTTGCCGGCCACCATGCCCTCCACCCACAGCGGCGTGTAGACGACGGAGATGTAGGCGCCGGCGACGCCGCACAGCGCGCCGCCCACCATCACGGCGATGAGCCGGATGCGCCGCACGGGATAGCCCAGCGCGTGCGCCGACTCGGGCGACTCGCCCACCGCGCGCAGCACCAGGCCGGCGCGCGAGCGGTACAGGAACCAGACCAGCCCCCCCATGAACGCAATGGTGAGGTAGACCATCGGATGCTGGCGGAACAGCGCCGGCCCGATGAACGGGATGTCGCCGAGCAGAGGGACGGAGAAGTGCGGGCGCGCCGCCAGGTGTTCCTGTGTGTACTTGATGCCCACGAAGGCCGAGAAGCCGTTGCCGAACAGGCTCAGCGCGAGGCCCGTGGCGTACTGGTTGGTGTTGAGCCAGATCACCAGCACGCCGAACGCGCCGGCCATGAGCGCGCCGGCCAGCGCGCCCGCGCCGAACGCGAGCCAGTCGCTGCCGGTCTGGACCGCGGTGGCGAAGCCGGCGATCGCGGCCACCAGCATCATCCCCTCGGCGCCGAGGTTGACGATGCCCGAGCGCTCGTTGATCAGCAGGCCCAGCCCCGCGATCGCGAGCACGGTGCCGGCGTTGAGGGTGGCGGCCAGGAGGAGTGCGTAGGTGTCCATCAGGCGGCCGGACTCTTCACGGGATGCGCCGGATGCGCGGCATGCCAGCGCACGCGGTAGTTGATCAGGGTGTCGCTGGCCAGCAGCGAGAACAGCAGCACGCCCTGGAACACGCCGGTGAGCGACTTGGGCAGGCCCAGGCGCGACTGCGCGAGCTCGCCGCCGATGTAGAACAGGCTCATCAGCAAGGACGAGAACAGCACGCCCACCGGATTGAGCCGCCCGACGTAGGCCACGATGATGGCCGCGAAGCCGTAGCCCGCCGGCACGTAGGGCGTGAGCTGGCCGATCGGGCCCGCCACCTCGAACGCGCCGGCCAGGCCCGCCATGCCGCCCGAGATCATCAGCGCCACCCACAGCGCGCGGCGCGACGAGAAGCCGGCGTAGCGCGCGGCCGCCGCAGCGAGGCCGCCCACCTGCATCTGGAAGCCGCCGTAAACGCGGAACAGGAACAGCCAGAACGTGGCCACCGACACGAGCGCGGCGACGAAGCCGATGTTCACGCGCAGGCCGGCGAACAGGCGCGGGATCCTGGTGGCGTCGAGGAAGGTGATCGTCTGCGGGAAGCCGTAGCCGTCGGGATCCTTCCAGGCGCCGTACACGAGATAGTTGAGCAACTGGTTGGCCACGTAGACCAGCATCAGGCTCACCAGGATCTCGCTGGCGTTGGCCCTGTCGCGCAGGAAGGCGACGATCGCCGCCCAGGCCATGCCGCCCAGCACGCCGGCGAGCAGGATGGGCAGGACGATCCAGTGGCTGGAGTCGGCCGAGGCGTGCATCGCCACGCCCGAGGCCGCGATCGCGCCCAGCACGAACTGGCCCTCGGCGCCGATGTTCCACACGTTGGCGCGGTAGCACACCGCCAGGCCCAGCCCGATCAGCATCAGCGGCGTGGCCTTCACGCACAGCTCCGACACCGCGTTGGCGCCGCGGAAGGGCTCGACGAAGAACATCGCCAGGCCGCGCGATGGATCCTTGCCCAGCAGCGCGAACAGCGCGGCGCCGGCCAGCACCGTGACCAGCAGCGCGATCAGGGGCGACGCCAGCGACATCGCCCTGCTGGGCGCGGGACGCGCTTCAAGCTGCAGCATGCAGGGCCTCCGTTGCCGTCGCGGCGTCGTCGTTCCACAGGCCGCTCATCCAACGGCCGATTTGCTCGCGCGTGGCCTGCGCCGCCGGCACGGACGGCGAGACGCGGCCGCGGGCGATCACGACCAGGCGGTCGGAGATCTCGAACAGCTCGTCGAGATCCTCGCTCACCACCAGCACCGCGCAGCCGGCGTCGCGCAGCGCGAGCAGCGCGCCGCGGATCTGTGCCGCCGCGCCGACGTCGACGCCCCAGGTGGGCTGCGACACGATCAGCAGCCGGGGATGCGCGTCGATCTCGCGGCCCACGATGAACTTCTGCAGGTTGCCGCCCGACAGGCTCCTGGCCGTGGCGTCCGGCCCGCCGGCCTTCACGTTGTACGAGGAGATCAGGTGCCGGGCGAGCGCCGCGGTGCGGCCCACGCTGATCCAGCCGAACGAGCTGATTGGCTCGGTCCGCGTGAGCAAGGTGTTCTGCGACAGCGAGATGGACGGCACCGCGCCGCGGCCCAGGCGCTCCTCGGGCACGAAGTGCAGGCCCTCGTGGCGGCGCCGGCGCGGCGACTGCCGGCCGATGGGCTTGCCGAACAGGCGGATCGCCTCGTCGGACGCGCGCTCGTCCTCGCCGGACAGCGCGGCCATCAGCTCCTGCTGGCCGTTGCCCGAGACGCCGGCCACGCCCAGGATCTCGCCCTTGCGGACCTCGAACGAGATGCCGTCGAGGTCGGCCCCGAACGCGCCGGTGCGCGCCAGCGTGAGGTCGCGCACGGCCAGCACCTGCTCGCCCGGCGTGGCCGCGTGGCGCTCCAGTTGAGGCGGTTCGGCGCCGATCATCAGGCGCGACAGGCTGGCGTTGGTCTCCCGGCGCGGATCGACCTCGCCGGTGACCTTGCCGCCGCGCATCACGGTGCACTTGTGGCACAGCGCGCGGATCTCGTCGAGCTTGTGGCTGATGTAGAGGATGCTGCAGCCCTCGTCGGCCAGCTTGCGCAGCGTGACGAACAGCGCCTGCACGGCCTGCGGCGTGAGCACCGAGGTGGGCTCGTCGAGGATCAGCAGGCGCGGCCTGGTGAGCAGCGCGCGCACGATCTCCACGCGCTGGCGCTCGCCCACCGACAGCGTGTGCACCGGGCGCAGCGGGTCGACCTCGAGCCCGTAGACGCCGGCCACCTCGACGATGCGCTTGGTGACGTCGGCCAGCGTCCACGACTTGTCCAGGCCCAGCCAGACGTTCTCGGCCGCGGTGAGCGTGTCGAACAGGCTGAAGTGCTGGAACACCATGGCGATGCCCAGCGCCCGCGCTTCCTGGGGGTTGCGGATCTCCACCTGCCTGCCGTCCCACACCATCTCGCCCTCGTCGGCCTGCACGGCGCCGTAGATGATCTTCATGAGGGTGGACTTGCCCGCGCCGTTCTCGCCCAGCACGGCATGGATCTCGCCCGGCTCCACGCGCAGGCGGATGCGGTCGTTGGCCTTGACCGCGGGGTACTGCTTGCTGATGTCGATGAGTTCGAGGCGAAGCATCGTGCGGGCTGGGTTAGGCGGGACGTCCGGCGACCCAGGCCGCCACCAGGTTTCGGTCGTCGGCGAGGGTCATCCAGGCGAACAATCTTGCATGCAAGCTGCGTGCCAAACCGTCGCGCTGGACCGCCACCGGCCCGACCGCGACGTCCCACACGCAGACGTCGGCCACGGCGCCCGTCTCCAGGCCGCCGATCTCGCTTCCGAGGTGCAGGGCCCGCGCCGCGCCACGGGTGGCCGCGTGCAGCGCCACCCAGGCCGTGAGGCGTTCGCCGCGCAGGGCCTGCACCTTGTAGGCATCGGCCATGGTACGCAACATCGACAGGCTGGTGCCACCGCCCACGTCGGACGCCAGGCTCACGGCGATGCCGGCGTCGCAATTGGCGCGCCAGTCGAACAGGCCGCTGCCCAGGAACAGGTTGGACGACGGGCTGTGGGCGATCTGCGCGCCGGCACCCGCGAGCGCGGCGCGGTCGTCGGCGTCCAGCCAGATGCCGTGCGCGAACACGCCGCGCTCGTTCAGCAGGCGGTTGCGGGCGTAGACGTCGAGGTAGCTGCGCGCCTCGGGAAACAGCGAGCGCACCCACTCGACCTCGGCGCGGTTCTCGGCCAGGTGCGTCTGCATGTAGACGCCCGGATGGCGCGTGCACAGGCGTCCGGCCATCGCGAGCTGCTCCGGCGTGCTGGTGGGGGCGAAGCGCACGGTGACGGCGTAGGCGAGCCGGTCGTGACCGTGCCAGCGCTCGATCAGCTCGGTGCACTCGCGCTCGGCCTCCACGACGTCGTCGCACAGGCCGGGCGGCGCGTGGCGGTCCATCAGGACCTTGCCGGCGACGACGCGCATGCCGCGCGTGGCGGCGGCCTCGAACAGCCGGTCGACGCTCAGCCTGTGGACCGTGGGGAAGACGACCGCGCTGGTGGTGCCGTGGGCCAGCAGCGCGTCGAGGAAGCGCGCGGCGCCGGCGGTGGCCACGGCGTCGTCGGCGTAGCGCATTTCCGCGGGGAAGGTGTGCGTGTCCAGCCAGTCGAGCAGCTCGGTGCCGTAGCTGGCGATGACGTCCAGCTGCGGGCTGTGGACGTGGGTGTCGATGAAGCCGGGCAGGATCAGGCGGCCCGGGTACTCGTGCCTGGCCCAGTCGTCGCCGGGCGGCTGGCCGCCGGGCAGCGCGCCGGCGATGCGGCCGTCCTCCACCAGCAGCCAGTGATCGGGGCGCCAGCGCACGCCGGCGGGGTCGACCTCGCCCCAGGCGGGCGCGGCGGTGAAGTCGAGCAGGTCGCCGCGCAGGGCGATCTTGGCGGGCTGGACGGTCATGAGGCGAGCGTCGGGCGTGGACGCAGGGCCACGTTGCGCGCGACGTCGCGCACGCATTCGCGCAGCCAGCGCACCGACGCGGATTCGTGGGTGAGGTCGTGCCACAGCTGGTAGTAGGCCAGCGGCGGGAAGGTGACGGGGCAGCGCACGATGCGCACCGGCAGCACGTCGACGTAGCGCTGGCAGAACAGCCGGCCGGTGGTGAGCACCAGCAGGCTGCCGGCCACCATGGAGGGAATCAGCGCGAAGTGGGCGCTGCGCACGGCGATGTCGCGCAGCAGGCCCTGCTTGACGAGGTGGTCGTCGATGACGCCGCGCGCTCCCTCGTAGTTGGGCGTGGGAGCCACGTGCTCGCAGGCCAGGTAGCGCTCCACCGTCCACGCGCGCCCCAGGCCCGCGCGCACGACGGGATGGTCGGCGGCCACCAGGCACACCACCTCGTCGCTCACCAGGCGGCCCAGGTGCAGCTCGTCGGGTGGCGTCAGCCAGTTGCCGATGACGAGGTCGACCTCGCCCTGCGCCAGGCTGCGGCGGTAGTCGAAATGGCTGGACAGCGTGAGCAGCTCGATCTTGACCTGCGGCGCGCGTTGCTTCAGCGTGAGCACCAGCTGCGGCAGGAAGCCGGGGTCGATGAAGTCGCTGGCTGCGATGCGGAAGGTGGTGGTGCTGGTCTGCGGGTCGAACCCGACGCGGCGGGTGCGCTGGCTGAACAGCCGGTCGGCCTCGTTGAGCAGGTTGGCGGCCGGCGCGAGCATCTGCTGGGCGAACGCGGTGGGCGTCATGCCGTTGCCGGCGCGCACCAGCAGCGGATCGCCGGTGAGCTCGCGCAGCCGCTTCAACTGGGCGCTGACGGCGGGCTGGGAGCTCTGCAGGCGCAAGGCCGCGCGCGACACGCTGCGTTCGGTGATCAAGGTGTGCAGGACACGGATGAGGTGGAGCTCGATCTTGTCGAACTCCGTGCGCAGCGTCATACGACTCCATTCATGTTCTGTATAAGGAAAAGTATATTCAGTTCGGGGTCGCGCGGCGTTAAGTTTCATCATCATGAGCGATGCCCTGCGCGCCACTTCCGCCCGCGAGATCCGGTTCTTCCATCGCGGCGGCATCGTGCGGGTGGCGGACGCCCCGGCCACCCGCAGCGTGCTCGACTGGCTGCGCGAGGACCAACGGTGCACGGGCACCAAGGAAGGGTGCAACGAGGGCGATTGCGGTGCATGCACCGTCGTGGTCGGCGAACTGCCCGAGCACACCGATTCGCCCGGCCAGGCCGTGCGCGGACTGCGGCTGCGGCCGGTCAACGCCTGCATCAAGTTCCTGCCCTCCCTGCACGGCAAGGCCTTGTTCACCGTGGAAGACCTGCGCGGGCCGCTGGGCCTGCACCCGGCGCAGCAGGCGCTGGTGGACTGCCACGGCTCGCAATGCGGCTTCTGCACGCCCGGCTTCGCGATGACGCTGTGGAGCAGCTACGAGAACCACTGCGGCGCGGGCACCCGGCCCGACCGCGCCCAGCTGGCCGACGAGCTGGCCGGCAACCTGTGCCGCTGCACCGGTTACCGGCCCATCCTGGACGCCGGCGCGCAGATGTTCGACCACGTGCCGGTCGCCCTGGACACCGCCCCGGTGATCGCCGCGCTGCGCACGATCGCCGCCGGGGCGCCGGCGGCCGCGCCGCGCACGCTGGCCGAGCTGGCGCGACGCTATGCCGCCTCGCCCCAAGCCCGCCTGTTGGCCGGCGGCACCGATGTCGGGCTGTGGGTGACCAAGCAGTTCCGCGATCTCGGCGAGGTAATTCCCGTCACCGAGGTCGACGAGTTGAAGGCCGTCACCCACGCGGGCGGCGAGCTGTGGATCGGCGCCGGTGCGTCGCTGGAGACGGCGTGGGCCGCGCTGGCGGCGCGCGCGCCGTCGCTCACCGAGGCCTGGCGGCGCTTCGCCTCGCCGCCGATCCGCCACGCCGGCACGCTGGGCGGCAACGTGGCCAACGGATCCCCCATCGGCGACTCGGCGCCGGTGCTGATGGCACTCGACGCCGCGGTCGAGCTGCGCCGGGGCGAGCGCGTGCGCCGCCTGCCGCTGGACGACTTCTACACCGGCTATCTGACCAACCGCATGGAGCCCGGCGAATTCGTGCAGGCCCTGGTGGTGCCCGACGCTGCTTGGACGCGCCAGTTGCGCGCCTACAAGATCAGCAAGCGCTTCGACTCCGACATCTCGGCCGTCTTCGCGGCCCTGGCCATCGTCCTGGACGGCGAGCGCGTGGCCGACGTGCGCCTGGTCTTCGGCGGCCTGGCCGCGGTCGTCAGGCGCGCCGCGGCCGCGGAGGCCGTGCTGCTGGGCCAGCCCTGGAACGCCGCCGCGCTGGCCGCGGCGCAGGCCGCGCTGGCGACCGACTTCAAGCCGCTGGACGACATGCGGGCGAGCGCGTCGTACCGCCTCCGCGCGGCGCAGAACCTGTTGCGTCGCTTCTGGCTGGAGACGCTGGCCCAGCCGGCGCTGACGTCGATCTGGAGCGTTGCATGACCGGCACCGCCCCGCGCCACCTCGAACCACCGCACGCCAGCGCGGGCGTGGGCACGCCGCGCCCGCACGAGTCGGCGCACCTGCACGTGGCGGGCGCGGCCACCTACATCGACGACATCCCCGAGCTGGCCGGCACGCTGCACTGCGCGCTGGGCCTGTCGCCGGTCGCACATGGCCGGCTGCGCGCGATGGATCTCGACAAGATCCGCGCCCTGCCCGGCGTCGTCGACGTGTTCGGCGCCTCCGACATCCCCGGCCACAACGACTGCGGCCCGATCTTCCACGACGACCCGATCCTCGCCGACGGCGAGCTGCGCCACGTGGGCCAGCCCGTGTTCGCGGTCGTCGCGCGCACGCGCGGGGACGCGCGTCGCGCCGCCGCGAAGGCGCGCGAGGTGCTGGACATCGAGCCGCTGGAGGCGGTGCTCTCGCCGCGCGAGGCGCACGCCCGCGGCCAGTACGTGATCCCGCCCATCCACCTGGTGCGCGACACCGTCGAGGGCGGCGCGCGCGCCGCGATCGCCGCGGCGCCGCACCGGCTGGCCGACACGCTGGAGGTGGGCGGCCAGGAGCAGTTCTACCTCGAGGGCCAGATCAGCTACGCGGTGCCGACCGAGGACGACGGCATGAAGCTGCACTGCTCCACGCAGCACCCGTCCGAGATGCAGCACCTGGTGGCGCACGCGCTGGGGCTGCAGTCTCATCATGTGCACGTGGAATGCCGGCGCATGGGCGGCGGCTTCGGCGGCAAGGAGTCGCAGTCGGGCCTGTTCGCCTGCGTCGCGGCGCTGGCCGCGCGGCGCAGCGGCCGGCCGGTGAAGCTGCGCCTGGATCGCGACGACGACTTCCTCATCACCGGCCGCCGCCACTGCTTCTCCTACGACTACGAGGTGGGCTACGACGACGCCGGCCGCATCCTGGGACTTGCGATGACGATGATCTCGCGCGCCGGTCATTCCGCCGACCTCTCGGGCCCGGTGATGACGCGCGCGCTGTGCCACGTGGACAACGCCTACTGGCTGCCCGACGTGGAACTGCACGGCTTCTCGGCGAAGACCAACACGCAGAGCAACACCGCGTTCCGCGGCTTCGGCGGCCCGCAGGGCGCGATCGTCACCGAGGTGATCCTCGACTCGATCGCGCGCCGGCTCGGGCTCGACGCGCTGGACGTGCGCCGCGCCAATTACTACGGCGTCGACGAGCGCAACACCACGCCCTACGGCCAGCCGGTCAAGGACAACGTGATCGCCGCGCTGACCGACGAGCTCGTCGCCAGCAGCGCCTACCGCGAGCGCCGCGCCGCCGTCGCGGAGTTCAACGCACGCGAGCCGTGGCTGAAGCGCGGCCTGGCGTTCACGCCGGTGAAGTTCGGCATCTCGTTCAACGTGCGCCACCTGAACCAGGCCGGCGCGCTGGTGCATGTCTACGTGGACGGCTCCATCCTCGTCAACCACGGCGGCACGGAGATGGGCCAGGGCATCAACACCAAGGTGGCCCAGGTCGTGGCGCACGAACTGGGCGTCGCGTACGCACGGGTGCGCGTGACGGCCACCGACACGCAGAAGGTGGCCAACACCTCGGCCACCGCCGCCTCCACCGGCAGCGACCTCAACGGCAAGGCCGCGCAGAACGCGGCCATCACGATCAGGAAGCGGCTGGCCGAGTTCGCCGCGCGCACGTTCGGCGGCGTCGCGGCCGACGTGCGCTTCGAGGAGGACACCGTGCGGGTGCAGGAACACGTCTTCCCGTTCCCCGAACTCGTGCGCCGCGCCTACGAAGACCGCGTGCAGCTGTGGTCGGACGGCTTCTACGCCACGCCCGGCCTGCGCTGGGATCCGGCCGCCACGAAGGGCCGGCCGTTCTACTACTTCAGCTACGGCGCGGCCGTGTCGGAGGTGGTGGTGGACACGCTCTCCGGCGAGTGGCGCCTGTTGCGCGCCGACGTGCTGCACGACGTGGGCCGCTCGCTGAACCCGGCCATCGACATCGGCCAGGTGGAGGGCGCGTTCATCCAGGGCATGGGCTGGCTCACCACCGAGGAGCTGGTGTGGCACCCGAAGACGGGCCTGCTGGCCACGCACGCGCCCAGCACCTACAAGATCCCGACGGCCAACGACTGCCCGCCGGTGTTCGACGTCAGGCTGTTCGCCAACGCGAACGTGGAGGACAGCATCCACCGCAGCAAGGCCGTGGGCGAGCCGCCGTTGCTGCTGCCGTTCTCGGTGTTCCTGGCGATCCGCGACGCCGTCTCGGCGGCCGGTGGGCACCGCGTCGATCCGCCGCTGCGCGCACCGGCGACGCCGGAGGCCATCCTCGACGCCATCGATGCGGTGCGCGCAAGGAGCTGACATGGACCGCGACACCCGCCTCGCCGCGATGCACTGGCTGGAACAGCGCGTGCCGGCCGTCGTCGTCGAGATCGTCGAGGCGCGTGGCTCGGCGCCGCGCGGCGCGGGCACGCGCATGCTGGTGTCGGCCGTGCAGGCCATCGGCAGCATCGGCGGCGGCCATCTCGAATGGAAGGCCCTGGCGGCGGCGAAGGCGATGCTGTCCACGCGCGCACTCGCGCCGCGGCGCGAACGCTATCCGCTCGGGCCGGCGCTGGGCCAGTGCTGCGGCGGCGTGGTGGAGCTCGAGTTCTCGCCGCTGGACGACAGCGCCCTCTTGCGCTGGCCCGAAAGCCCGCCGCTGATGCACCTGCAGATGCACGGCGCCGGCCACGTGGGCCACGCCATCGCCACGCTGCTGACGACGCTGGACGTGCGCTGCGACTGGATCGACGAGCGCGACGACGCGTTCCCGCCCACCACCGCGCTGGGCACGCCGTGGCCCGACGGCGTGCGGCGCCGCGAGGTCGACGGCGCCGAGGGCGAGGTGGCCCTGGCGCCGGCCGGCGCGTTCTTCCTGGTGCTGACGCACGACCACGCGCTGGACCTGCGCATCGCCGAGGCCGCGCTGCGGCGCGACGACGCGGGCTTCGTCGGCGTGATCGGCTCGAAGTCCAAGCGCGAACGCTTCCGTCACCGACTGGCGCAGCGTGGCATGGACGAGCCGCGCATCAACCGCATGCAATGCCCCGTGGGCGTGGCGGGCATCGCCGGCAAGCAGCCCGAGATCATCGCGCTGGCCGTGGTGGCGCAGCTGATGCAGCACGCGACCGCGCTCAGCCCGGATGCGCCCCGGCTTCGTACCACTGCCTGATCACGCCGCGCTCGGCGTCGGTGATCCGCGTGGCGTTGTTCAGGGGCATGGCCTTGAGCACGACAGCCTGCTGGTACATCTGCGTCGCGTGCGCGAGGATCTGGTCGGGCGCGTCTAGCCGCACGCCCTTGTTGGCCAGCTGCGCGTTGTGGCACAGGCTGCAGCGTTCCTTGACGATGGCCTGCACCTGCGCGAACGACGGCGCCGCGGGAACGCCGGCCGCGGGCGCCTCGGCCTTCGGCGCCAGCCAGACGCCCAGTCCCGCCAGCAGCGCGCAGCCGACGCCCGCGTACTCCCACGGCACGCGCTTGCCCAGCACCCGCGCCCGATGGCGCGCGACGAACGAGGTGCGGATCAGCGCCCCGGCGGCCATCACGATCACCAGCACGATCCAGTTGCCCTCCGCGCCGTGCAGGAACGCGTAGTGGTTGCTGAGCATCGCGGCCAGCACCGGCAGCGTGAAGTAGGTGTTGTGCACGCTGCGCTGCTTGGCGCGCCGGCCGTGCGCCGGGTCCACCGCCTCGCCGGCCTTCATCTGCGCGATCACCTTGCGCTGGCCCGGGATGATCCAGAAGAACACGTTGGCGCTCATCGTGGCGGCCATCATCCCGCCCACGAGCACGAAGGCGGCGCGGCCGGCGAACAGGTCGCACGCGAGCCACGACGCGAACGCCACCAGCGCGGCCACCAGCGCGCCGGCCGCGGCCTGGCTGCCCTGGTCGAACAGGCGGCAGATGGCGTCGTAGGCTAGCCAGAACACCACCAGGAAGGCCAGCGCGCAGGCGATCGCGGGGCCGGCCGTCCACGCGTGCACGCGCGGGTCGATCAGGAAGGTGTTCGCCTGGAACAGGTAGAGGACGGTGAACAGCGCGAAGCCGGTGAGGAACGTGGAGTAGCTCTCCCAGTAGAACCAGTGCAGGTGCTCGGGCAGCTTCCTCGGTGCGCCCAGGTACTTGTGCGGGTTGTAGAAGCCGCCGCCGTGCACCGCCCAGAGTTCGCCGCCGACGCCCTTTTCCTTCAGCTCTGCATCCGTCGGCTCCACGAGGCTGGCGTCGAGGAACACGAAGTAGAACGAGGAGCCGATCCACGCGATCGCGACGATCACGTGCGCCCAGCGCAGCAGGAAGTTGACCCAGTCGAGAAGGTAGAGATCCATGCGGAAAGGCGATGCAAGAGCCGCGCCAGAAAGCTAACTGCCGCGGTATGTCGAGTACGACCAGGGGCTGGCCAGCAGGGGCACGTGGTAGTGCGAGGTCGCGTCGGCGATGCCGAAGTCCAGCGGCACGCGATCCAGGAACACCGGCTCGGGCAAGGCGGCGCCGCGGGCGCGGAAGTAGTCGCCGACCTCGAACGCGAGGCGGTAGCGGCCTGCCTCGAGTGCGGCGCCTTCCAGCAGCGGGCCGCCGGCGCGGCCGTCGTCGTCCAGCGTGAACTCGCGCAGCAGCTGCGCGGCGTCGCCCTCCAGCCGGTACAGCGCCACGCGCATGCCCGCGGCGGGGCAGCCGTTCATGGTGTCGAGGACGTGCGTGGTGAGGAAGCCCATGGCTGCGGGTGGAGAGGACGGAGCAGGCGTCATCGTGTCAGATTTCGCCGGGAAGGTCATGCGGAAACGCGGATGGCCGGCATGTTTCCCGGCAGATATCTCATCCGACCGCCACGCTGCAGCGCGCGATGGCGCGCGCCAGCTGATCCACGTCGATCGGCTTGGCCACGTAGTCGTCCATGCCGGCGGCCAGGCAGGCCTGGCGATCCTCGTCGAAGGCGTTGGCCGTCATCGCGATGATGGGCAGCGACGCCCGCGGCCCGTCCAGCGCGCGGATCGCCTGGGTGGCCTCCATGCCGTCCATGCCGGGCATCTGCAGGTCCATCAGCACCAGGTCGTAGTCGCCGCGGCGCACCGCCTCCACCGCCTGCCGGCCGTCGGCGACCAGGTGCACGCGATGGCCCATGCGCGCGAGGACGGCGTCGATCAGGATCTGGTTGACGTCGTTGTCCTCGGCCACGAGGAGACGCAGCGGCTGGCGCGGAGCCTCGGCCTGCGCGGCTCCGGCCTGCACGGGCGCGGGTTCGCCGCGATCCACGAGGCGGGTGGGAATCGTCACGACGAAGCGGCTGCCCGCGCCAGGCGCGCTGGTGGTGGTGATCGTGCCGCCCATCAGTTGCACGATCTCGCGCGTGATCGCCAGACCCAGCCCGCTGCCGCCGTAGCGGCGCATGGTGGTGGAATCGGCCTGCGTGAAGCGATCGAACAGCGTGGGCATCGCGCTGGCGGGGATGCCGATGCCCGTGTCGCTGACCTCCAGGCGCAAGGTCTGCGCGCGATCCGCGCCCGGCTCCACGGCGATGATCAGCCGCACGGTGCCGCTGTCGGTGAACTTGATCGCGTTGCCCAGCAGGTTGAACAGGATCTGCTGCAGGCGGATCGAGTCGCCCAGCACCTGCGTGTCCTCGTTGGGGATCATCTCGAAACGCAGCGCGAGGCCCTTGCCCAGCGCCCGTTCGCGCAGCAGCTCGACCACGCCCTCGCCGGCGCTGCGCACGCCGAACGGGGCCGAGGCGAGCTGCAGATGGCCGGCCTCGATGCGCGAGACGTCCAGGATGTCGTTGATCAGGGCCAGCAGCAGGCGGCCGGAGCTGCCGATCAGCTCGGCGTGGCGGCGCTGCTGCAGGTCCAGCGCGGAATGCAGCATCAGCTCGTTGAGGCCCAGCACGGCATTGAGCGGCGTGCGGATCTCGTGGCTCATCGTGGCCAGGAACTGCGACTTGGCCTGGTTGGCCTCCTCGGCGTTCGCCTTGGCCTGCGAGAGCCGGCGTTCGGCCTCGGTGACGTCGTGGAACACGCTCACCACGCCGCCCTCGCGCGTGCGGCGGTCGACGATGCGCACGACCAGCCCGTTTCCCAGGTCGCGCTCCCACTCGCCTTCGCCCGCCTGGTGCATGCGATCGCGTTCCTCCAGCCACAGGGCCCGCTCTTCGGGCGAGGCGCCGAGCAGGGGCGTGTCGGCGACGGCCGCCGACAGGTCGGCGTAGTGCATGCCCACCCGCAGGACGCCGCGCATCCAGGGAAACATCTCCACGTAGCGCTCGTTCCAGCGCAGCACGCGGTCGTCCCTGTCGCACAGCAGGAAGCCGTCGGGCATCGCCTCGAGCGCCTGATCCAGGGTGCGCACGGAGCGTGCAAGCGCCTCGCGCGCATCGGCAAGGCGGTTGAACTGCCACTGCGACAGCGCGCCGGCCACGAGGGTGAGCGCCACCAGCGCCAGGCAGGCCGCCACGATGACGTTGCGGTTCTGCTGCCAGCCGTGCAGCGCCTCGGCCAGCGGCAGGCTCACGGTGACGCGCAGCGAGCGGTACAGCGTCGGGCGTACCGCCACCACGGCGGGCGCGCCGGTGAGCCGCGACGGCGCCAGCACCGGCTCGCCGCGCAAGGCCTCGTCGGGCAACGGCGTCGCCCGCTGCGCGCGCAGGCCGGCGCCGGAGGGCACGGTGACCAGCACCTGGCCGTCGTCGCGCTCCAGCGTGACGCCCAGCCCTCCCGCCGCGCCACCCTGCGCGATGATGGCCGCCAGCGCCGTCGTCGGCACCTCCACCACCGCCAGCACGCGGCGGTCGTCGGGCAGCACCACGAGGCGCGCCATGTAGACCGACGGCTCGGTGGTGGCCGGGCTGATGGCGGGGTCGCTGATCGTCAGCTGCGGCACGGGCTGCGCGAACAGGCGCGCCGCGAAGCCGTCGGGCAGGCGCATGCCGTTGCGATCGCTGGAGGGCAGGCTGGCGGCCAGCGTGGTGCCGCCGTCGTCGATCAGCGCCGCGTCGTTGAACAGCAGTTGCCGATCCTTGAACGCCGCCATCGCGCGGTGCGCGGCGTCGGCGGCCAGCGTGCCGTTCGCGCGCCACGCGGGCGCCACGACCCCGGCCAGGCTGGTGAGCTGCAGGTCCACCGACAGCAGCGCGCGATTCAGTTCGGCCTCCGAGCCGGCCGCCGTCTGCAGCACGACCTCGTGGGCGCGCGCGATCGCCTCGCGCCGCTCCGCCCCCACCAGCCAGCCGGCCGTGAGGACGAGCGCCAGCAGCAACGCGAAGGTTGCCGTCCAGACGATGGCGCTGGAGCGTGGCAGGCCCACCGTCATCGCGCCTCGATCCCCGCGCTGTGCGCGAGCGTGCGATTCCAGACCGCCGCGCATTGCGGGCCACAGCGCTGCAGCCAGCGCGGCAGCACGGTGGCGGTGAAGATCTGGCGGCGCAGGCGCTCGTCGGCGGGCGAGCTGGCCACGAGCGTCATGCCGCCGCGCCGGCCCGCCTTGCAGTTCGCGGCGCCGGTGTCGCAGGCCAGGCCGTCGGCGGTCTCGCGCTCGGACTCGTCCCAGATCTCGCGCTCCACGCGCGGCAACTCGCGCTTGAGCAGCGCGCGCAGGTCGGCCGGCAACGCGTTCCAGGCGGCGCCGTTGGCCACGAACAGCGACAGCCCCCAGCTGATGGCCATCGGCTGGATGTGCGTGGTGACCTTGTCGAGGCCGATCGTGTTGCCCGACATCGTGCCGGTGATGGCGCAGTCGAGTTCGTCGCGGGCCAGGTAGGGCAGGATGTCGCCGAAGCCGATGGTGACGGGCTTGCCGCCCAGCGCCTCGATCCAGTCGGACTGCGCCGGGCCGGACGTGCGCACGCGCAGGCCCGCGAGGCCCTTCAACCCCGCGAAGGGCTTCCTGCAATAGACCACCTGCGCCGGGTAGGCATACAGGGCCAGTACCTCGATGCCGTAGCGCTTGCGCATCATGCCTTCCAGGTAGGGCCGGAACGCCGCGACGGAGCGCCGCAGCGCCGCCATGTCGGGATTGAGGCCGGCGAGGTCGGGCGCGGTGAGCTCCGGGTCCTTGGTGATGCCGCCCGACACGGGCAGGGTGGCGAACGGCACGGCGCCCAGCTGCACCAGCGTCAGCACCTCCTGGCTGCGGATGCCGGCGCGATCGAAGGGCACGATCTCGGCGGTGTAGCGGCCGCCGCTCAGGCGCGCCAGCTCGGCGTCCCAGAACGGTTGCTCGTGGCGCGTGAACTGGTTCAGGCTGCCCAGGCCGCCGACGATGCGCAGGCGCAGGGCCGGCGGCGCATCGGCCCCCAGGGCACCGCCGGCGATCGACGCCAGCAGGCCCAGGCAGGCCAGCCGTGTCCGTACGCGATCTCCCCAGCCCGCACAGTCCATGCCCACCCCCGATGTGCCCACCGCTAGGGTACTCCGGTTAGGCTGGAAGCAGGCCACCAGCGCGATGCCGACGGTGCCGACGGTGCCGACGATGATCAGGATCCAGAAGACGAGACTGATCACAAAGGTTCATCGCCGATCTGCGGGGACACACGGAGCATGCGCAAATGGGCAGGGCCAGTGGGTGGTCGCGTTGCGGGGCGCGCCGGGTCAGGCACGACTCACCGGGGGAGTCTGTTTTGTTCGTGTCCCCCGTCGGCCTGCGGCCTCCTCCTCCTTAACCTCACAAAACAGACTCCCCCGCCTCGCCGTGCCACGCATGGCGGGCCGGCAGACAACATTCGCAGGGGGGGAGTCCGCGTTTTTTTTGAAGGGTTTTGCCATCGT
>Ga0210384_10000537_pt1 | contig 57536 bp, 59 predicted proteins | sample IncBWH2MmetaG_FD_160574 | JGI IMG/M metagenome (GOLD analysis project Ga0210384, IMG submission 160574) | Forest soil microbial communities from Barre Woods Harvard Forest LTER site, Petersham, Massachusetts, United States - Inc-BW-H-2-M | ecosystem: Environmental > Terrestrial > Soil >...
TGTCTCCCAGCCATTTCGTGACTCGCAGTGCGGGTTTCTTCATGACCCCTCGTGCCCCAGAGTAATGCTCGCGTTGCCCGATTGGGAGAGTAAACGGCCGCGAAAGCCAGCCCCAAAGCGTGCGAAACGATAGTGGATAGCAGTCATCGCCAGGTTACACGAACGGTCGTAGTGTCCCAATTTGAGGGCTAACGGCTTTTATGGCCGCGTTGGCTGCCAAGTCTCCGTAGGCCCACAGCATCGTTCCCAACACAGCGAGCACCGGCCTGAATAGTTCGACGCACCTCGCGTCGATGGCGCTTTGCCGATTTTCCTCAAGCTCCTTGGGTGTCAGCTTAAAACGACGGAGTCAATAATCTTTGAGGATTGATAGCAAGCCCGTAACCCTTACGGATGATGGGTAGTGCGATAATTGCGAGGGCAAAAACTATCCATGTGGCGCCACAGCGCGCAGCTTGGCAGGCCATCATGCGTGCTCCACATCGTATGTCAAACCGGGGGAATTGCGAATCCTCGGCGATAGCTTTCCGTCTTTCGTAACAACATCGACGAGAGACTTAAGCAAACACCACCCCGCGCGATCCTACGCTCTTGTTGTTTTGTTCCGCTTTCGTAATCTCGCCCCGGAGATGCGCGAGCTCTTCGGAAAGGGATTTAGCATGAATTTGGAACCCAGTTTTACGTTGAATCCAAGCGGAGGGACCGCGCTGGAGAGAGACAAGAACGATAGCAGACGTAGTACCCGGCTCTCGCGACAGATTGCGATTACAATCACGAGCCTTGATCCTGCATGCGATCTTCGGGTGGAATGCAAGACGGTGGTGGTGAACGCAGACGGCTGCGCCGTTATAGTTCGCGAGCACTTGGAGAAAGATAAGTTGGTGATCGTGACGCTTGTCTCAAATGGCCAGAGTAAAGAGGGTCGCGTTGTGCTTGGCATTCCGCTCAATGAGAATGCTTCATGGCTGACAGGACTTGAGTTTGACAGCCCGAGTAACTTCTGGGAGATCGAAAATCCGCCAGCAGACTGGCCCGTTTAACGGCTCCGCCATGCAAGCCGTCTTCATTTCGTGGAAGCTGCCCTTGATATCTTGCCTTTCGTACTGGATTTCATATTTCTCGTCTCGCCGTCGTAAAACGCGGACGACTTTTCCGCATCTTCCGAGATTCCGAAAAGGTCCCTTAACAGCTTAGTTTGGATGGCGAATTGATGGCGAGTACTCGCTCATGGCTTCGAAGGTCCTGTCTCGCAGAGAATCGAAGGGCGTCTTTCGATACCACGTTAGAGTGTTCAGAATTCTGGTCATCTGGGATCACCGCGTTTGCTTTTGGGTTTATCGTCCCAGCACAATAGGCAATCTGATCTTGCATGGTTCGTAAACGACCGGGAGGAACCCCCACGGGATGGGCAAGCGCCGTGAGCCTCGCAAAGAGATCCAGGTGCCCGTGCGGATCTTCGGCACCGACAGCAGTGGCCAGGTGTTCTCCGCAAAGGCGGTTACGGTCAATGTTAGTCATCAGGGCGTAGAGTTGAGTGGCGTGGAATCCCGGCTCATTCTCGACGAGGTCATCGGTTTGACCTATGGCAAGAACCGAGTCCACTTTCGCGTCAAATGGGTGGGCCAGCCGGGAACCCCAAAAACCGATCACGTGGGCTTGCTCAACGTTTCGCCGGAAAAGCCTCTCTGGGATTTTCCACTTCCCTCCGCCGTACCTGACACTCATCAGCCACAGATCGTTCAGCAGCGGAGGCACCCCCGGTTCAAGTGCCACAATTCGTTGGAAATTCATACTCAAGAAGGAGCGAACTTTTGGGCAGCCATTGCGGATCTGAGCGTAGGCGGATGTTACGTAGAAATGGCGATCCCGTTGCAGCCGGGAAGCAAGGTAAAAGTGGGTATCTGGATTGGAGAAACCAAGGCCTGGGCAGATTGCGAGGTCGTCCATAGGACCGCAGGCTGCGGAGTTGGCCTAAAGTTCAGCAAGATTTCGAAATCGGATCTTGAACGGATCCGACGGTTCCTTGCCCAATTGGCACCCTTCGCAAAGAAGCCGATTTTTGACCAAGGACCTATCGGGCAGTAGGGCGATTCACGACAAAAGAAAACCCTTCTCGAAAAATGTAGATACTTGTCCGGGTGTGGAAGCAGTGATGGAAGGAGCGATAGTGGCCTAGCGCCGTCTTTGCAAGCAAGCCGACAATCTCCCGGCAGCTACGAATCTTTCAGTGGGCCTGACAGCGCGTTGCGCCGTCGATTCTAATAACCTGGCCGATCGCGCATGAGAAGTTAGTCGGCGCCTTCGCCTTCTTCCCAGGCGGGCACTGGACAGGGTTGTACTTTGCGACGCACCGGAGGAACGCGCTCCGACGCATCCGCCGTCCAGGGTGTTGTTGGCGGTGTTTAGGGTACAGTATCCGTAGATTGGCGGGGGCGGCCGCTTCAAAGACGGTACGCCGTCGAGATGGTCGTCTACGCGGATGGCCATTACATTGTTTTTTATTCGGACCGCACGGGAAATGGGCAGATTTGGAGGATGGACAAAGACGGCGACAGCCCAACACAGTTAACCTACAACTTGGTTGAAGGTTCAATCGGAGGCTTTTCGCCGGACGGTAAGTGGGTGGTTTACAGCAAAAAGGGCGCTGGTGTCTGGAAGGTCCCCGTTGGAGGTGGCAACCCCGTACATCTTACCGATGCGGAAGCAGATTATCCGACTGTTTCGCCTGACGGAAAACTGATTGCTTATTCCTACAATGACCCTTCGGCAAATCCCCCCGAACGCTTTGCAAGTCCGCCGCGCGGAATCGCAGTCATGGCGTCCGCAGGCAGCCCACCAAAGAAGCTTTTCCGAATCCCGAACCTAACTTCCTTTCGCTGGGTCGCCGACGGTCGCTCACTCCTATACACCAAGAACGAGGGGGGGATTGACAATTTCTGGAACCAGCCCATCGCGGGAGGGGTGCCGAAGCAGATCACCCACTTCAACAACCAGGAGATCGACAGTTTCGACCTGTCGAGCGATGGCAAGTGGCTCGTTATGAGTCGTGGCACGGTGAGACAAGACGTGGTGTTGATCCGCGATCTTAGGTAGCTTGGAGCGTGTCGAGAATTTAAGTGGACAGTGAAACGAGACAATAGTGTGCTCACTGGCGAGCGAGTTCCCTCTAGAGCTCGCTTATTGCAGACTGCATCAGTGTGTTTGGCATGAAGCAATCCTATCACCGCTGCGTTGCTCGGACGCTTACCGTTGACTTGCCCTCCCATCCACCCTAAGATTGCCGCTCGGGGCCGGATTGCCTCCTGAATTGATCGGCCAAACGATCTCGCACTACCGCATCATCGAGAAGCTTGGTGGCGGAGGGATGGGTGTCGTCTACAAGGCCGAGGATGTGAAGCTCAGTCGGTTTGTTGCCCTCAAGTTCCTGCCCGACGAGGTAGCCAAAGACCCGCAAGCGCTCAGCCGCTTTCAGCGGGAAGCCAAGGCTGCCTCGGCGCTGAATCATCCGAACATCTGCACCATCCACGAGATTGACGACCAGCACGGCGAAGCCTTCATCGCCATGGAGTTTCTGGACGGCGCGACCCTGAAGTACCGCATCGCCGGAAAGCCTATGGACGCGGATGCATTAGTTGGTCTGGCGATTGAGATCGCCGATGCACTGGACGCCGCTCACGCCGCTGGAATCGTTCATCGCGACATCAAGCCCGCAAACATCTTCGTCACCAAGCGCGGTCACGCCAAGATTCTCGACTTCGGTCTGGCGAAAGTCGTGACTTCAACGAGTTCAGCCAGCCACGTAGCCGGCACTCTTGACCGCTACGGCCGGCTTAACGGAGATCTCGTCATAGCAGCGGCCAGCACACAGACCGGCTCGATGGACGAACACCACTTGACCAGTCCGGGAGCGATGCTTGGGACTGTGCCGTATATGTCGCCGGAGCAGGCAAGAGCGAAAGAGTTGGACGCGCGCACTGATCTGTTCTCGTTCGGAGCGGTCCTCTATGAGATGGCCACCGCCCAGTTGCCCTTCCGCGGGGACAGTTCAGCAGCGATCTTCGATGCGATTCTGAACCGAGCTCCAGTGGCTCCTTTACGCCTGAATCCCGACCTCCCAGCCGAACTTGAGCGGATCGTCATGAAATGTCTGGAGAAAGATCGGAACCTGCGCTACCAGCACGCTTCGGACGTTGCCACCGATCTGCAACGACTGAAACGAGACGGCGAGAGCAGACGCAGTCCTGAGACAAGCTCTGAAATGGAGGCCGTGCCCAAATCTGCTGCGGCTCGGGTTGCGAGGCTCTGGAGAATTGCGGTTCTCGTGCTGCTTGTCGCCTTGCTCGTGACGGGCGGGCTTTACTATCGTTCGCATCAAAGCAAGCCACTGACCGAGAAGGACACCATCGTTCTCGCCGATTTTGCTAACACCACGGGCGATCCGATATTCGACGACACGCTAAAGACAGCGCTGAACGTCTCCCTGCGGCAATCGCCTTTCCTGAATGTGCTCTCCGACAGCAAAGTTGCGGAGACCTTGCAACAGATGACCCGTCCGACCAGCACGAAACTCACGCCCGAAGTAGCCCAAGAGCTTTGCCAGCGGGCAGGCAGCAAAGCCTATATTGCGGGATCGATTGGCAGTCTGGGCAGCGAATTTGTGCTGGGGTTGAAGGCGGTAAATTGCCAGAACGGAGACACGCTGGCGCAGCAACAGATGACAGCGGCGTCTAAGGAAAAGGTGTTGGACACTCTGGGCGACGCGGCATCCAAGCTGCGCGCAGAACTGGGTGAGTCGCTGGCAACGGTGCAGAAGCTTGATGTTCCGCTGGCACAGACCACCACATCATCGCTCGAAGCGTTGAAAGCATACAGCCTGGGGAGAAAAGCGAAGGGAGAGAAGGGAGTATCCGAAGCCCTGGCCTACTTTCAACGCGCCGTTGAGTTAGATCCGAATTTTGCGATGGCCTACGCGGCGTTGGGCGACGTCTACGCCAGTCTAGGCGAGACAGTCCGGGCCGCCGAGAATTTCACCAAGGCATTCCAGTTGCGCGATCATGCCAGCGAGCGGGAAAATCTGGCGATCACCGCCAACTACTATCGGAATGTAACCGGGGAACTGGATAAAGCGGCCCAGACGTATCAGGAGGAGATTGAAAGTTACCCACGGGAAGCCTCAGGCTACATGGGTCTGGGCCTGGCGTATGCCGCGCAGGGTCAGTACGAGAAGGCTGCGGATGTAACCCGGCAGGCCTTGCGGCTTACACCAGATCGAAGAAGTCCGTACGTCAATCTCGCCAACTTTTCCCTCGCATTACAGCGTTTTGACGAAACACGGCAGATCATTCGCGAGGCGCAGTCGCGAAAGCTGGATGATGCAATCCCCCATCTTGCTCTCTATGCAATTGCCTTTGTCGGGGCGGACTCGGCTGCGATAGCGGAACAGGAGCAATGGTTTGCGGCCCACGCTGAATACGAAAACTATGGGCTTGCGCTGGCATCCGACACCGAGGCATACGCCGGTCAGGTACGCAAAGCGCGGGAACTGAGCGAGCGGGCGGTGGATTCCGCGGTACGACAAGACAACAAAGAAGTTGGAGCACTCTATTTGGCGAATGTTGCTGTGCAAGAAGCAGCTTACGGAAATGTCGCGGAAGCGCGACAGAAGGCGGCCGAGTCGTTGAAGCTTGCTGCCACGAGTTCCGGGCCCGAAGCCGAGGCCGCGCTGGCGTTTGCCATGGCGAGCGAGACGGCGCGAGCGGGAACCATGGCGCAAGAGCTGGGGAAACGCTTTTCCCTGGATACGCAAGTGCAGTTCCTTTGGCTTTCGGCCATTCGGGCGCAATTGTCGCTGGACCAAAAGAACCCAGCTCTCGCATTAAGTGCGCTGCGAGCTGCGTCGCCGATCGACTTCGGGTATATCCCGGACACCAACAATCTCTCCTGCCTGTATCACGTGTATGTACGCGGTCAGGCATACTTGGCAGCCGGGCAGGGCAGTGCTGCCGCCGCCGAGTTTCGGAAGATTCTCGACCACAGCGGCATCGTCTGGAACTGCTGGACGGGAGCGTTGGCCCGTCTGGGTGTGGCTCGGGCGAATGCTTTGGAGGCGAGAACCTCGCAGGGAGCGGATGCCGATGCCGCCCGCGTCCGGGCGCTCGACGCCTACAAAGACTTCCTCACCCTCTGGAAAGACGCCGACCCCGACATTCCCATCCTGAAGCAAGCCAAGGCCGAGTACGCGAAGTTACAGTAGCAGGAACAAATCCTTCCTTCTGGCCGAGCGAGGATCATGACTCGCATACATTGCGCAGGTTCAACGAAGCCCCGCAGCCCGTACTGAAAACAGTTCTTTCTGGAACGCTTCGACGCGATGTTTTTGGTCGTTGCAACCGAACGGCTTAGCAGCGTCCGATCCTGTAGGTTTATGGAACGAGCTGAGAACACATTAGTTTCGCAGAATTGATGAGTGCCGATTTTCCTTCTCCACGACCTAAGAAATGAGTTCTCAACAAAGTGTTGGCTAGGCGCAACCGAAGGTTGACCCATCGTGATTGACTTTGGCGATGGGAGTGACAATTTGCGAGTCGACGGATCCATGGGCGGGACGGATCTCGATTTCTGGTTAGGGCGGCCCGCAAGAGCCAACCCTGCCGCTAGGCCCAGCTTTGGGTAGATGATCGGCGCGAGAACGACACCGGATGCGACTGCCCCGTCGTATCCAAGGCCGGCGGTCATGGCCCCGACTATTTTGAATATCGACGGCACGCCCAGGCATCCCAGCCGACGGTGCGCGTCAGTATCTCAGCCCAGAAGGATGGAACAGCCGAATGCCGAGGACAGCAGCCGAGGAAGCGAAGGCGCAACAGTATCTCTTCCGAGCTGGTTGGGACCGGCGGGCGCCGGTAACGCCAGACCTCAAAGAGAAGGCCTACCAACTCTCCCGGGTTGATAAGGCGTCATTCTAGAAAACCGTTGCCCGCTGCGGGAGATCGGTCCCCGAGATAAAATCGGAGCCATGGCTACTCAGCCAATTCAGCCCGACGTTTTCCGGCTCGATCTTCTCTTCCGGTCGGACACTCTTCCGATGCTGCGGCCGTTTCTCGAGATGTGGCCCGACTTGAGGACGACATCAAGCGTTTTTCGACCGAGGGCATTGGAGTGCTGGTCTCCATGTTGACGCCCGAGGAGTCAGCGGAGCTTGGACTGTCCGATGAGGCGAGATTGTGCGATCAATTTGGAATTCTGTTTTTCAGTCTGCCAATCGCAGACCGTTCTGTGCCTAACGAATTCGAAATCGGTGCGCTGTTAGACACACTGGTCAAGCAGGTGCAACTCGGGAGAGGCGTAGGCTTTCATTGCAGAGCAGGCATTGGGCGCTCGTCAATGCTGGCTGCGTTGGTGCTTGGACGATTGGGATGGACAGCCGACGCGGCGTTCCGAGCGATCTCCGAGTCCCGTGGATGCTCAGTACCGGACACACTTGAGCAAGAGGAGTGGGTTCGGAACTTTGTCCACAAAACTTTCGACTAAAGCGGCTGTCGAAACCTCGTGACAACGTTGACCGACATAACCGAACCGCCCACACCGTCTCAATGGGTATATCCGTGGGCCAAGGGCTCGGCCCTCTTACCAGATAGTAACGGGGTCTGTGGCGAATCAACACGTTGCGGGCACTCGAACTACCCTCGAAAACGCAGCCCTGCGGGCCAGCCGTTACCAGGCGATGTCACTCTTTTGAGAATTGGCCCACGTGGTTAGTGAGGCGATGTTACAACGATTGACAGAGAAACCGATTACCATTGCTTCATGGTAGAAGCCAATCACTACCGTGCTCCCGAAAACAGGCCGCTCACGACTGACGAACGAATCCTTTTGGAATGGTTGATTGCAAACGGCTCCCCAAGTGCTGCGAAATATGCACAGCAAATTCCTCGCGTCAATGTAGTGAGTCGTTGCACCTGTGGTTGCCCCACAATCGATCTTGCCGTAGATGGTAAGCACGTAGGCGGCGGTTCCGAACTGGTTGCAGATTTCGTCGGTAAGTCGCCCGAAGGCATACAGGTTGGCGTCATTCTTCATTGCAGGGGCGGTCAGGTTTCTGAGTTGGAAGTCTATGCAATTGATGAAGTTAAAGGCGTATTCGGGCTACCGTGTCCTGACGCGCTTGTGGCACTAGGGCACTAGGCGATGCCGAACCCTGAGATCAACAGTTATCATTTAGAGATTTATTATCCATAACATGCGGACGGCATTCTCAATTGTCTGGGTGGTGCTGCTGTTTTGCGGTTCGCCAGCCAAGGCTCAAGAACAATCCGTTGCGGCGACTCGAATACCTACATGCGGAAACCTGCCGAACGATCAAAAGTGGATTAGCTGGGGGCAGTATGGACTTAAGTTCAAAGTCCCGAAACGGGGAGTGAAAATTCTGGGGGGCGATCCAGATGTGGACTATGTCAAGTTTGTCATTAAGGCAGCCGACCACGACACAGCTCTTGTGCTTTGGTTTGGCCCGTACGCGTTGAGCCCAGAACCCAAACAGGAACAGTTGAAGAGTTCTGCGGAATTTACGCAAACCAAAGTTGTGAATTCCGACGGTACGGCTATTGGCCTAGATACGAGGGGAAAGAATCATGACAACACTACATGGCGAAGGTTCGCCGCGTGGCTGGAAGGGGCGGTCTATGAGAATGCCTCGGCAAGTGATGCTGCGCTCTTCGACAAAGTCATCGAATCCGCATGTGTCGTTCCTCACCCATCCCGCTGAAGCTCCTGGTCTTGATTGGCGCAAGGCGTCACTCTTTGAGAATCGGCCCACGTGGTCAGTGAGCGTAATTGATTTAACGTCAACTATCCTTGCCCATTCTCCCTCTGCAATCATTCTCCGTCATCATCGAACAGAGGCGCATCCTCGAATAGCACATCCAAATACTTCTGCGGATCAGCTAGGAATCGGCTGTACATCTGATAAGGCGGGGTTTCCGTGTATCCAATCTCGTGAATGCCCATTCCATCGAAGGAGAATATCTGAGCATCTGGGTAGCCCAAAAGGATCGGTGAGTGGGTCGCGATGATGACTTGCACTTCGCGATGGCGCTTGACCAACTCGTGAAGAATCACAAGCAAGCTCAATTGCCTCTGTGCGGAAAGCGCCGCTTCGGGTTCGTCGATCAGGTACAACCCGTCTCGATTGAATCTGCTGGCTGCTAATGCAATGAATGACTCGCCGTGCGACTGGGCGTGAAGGCTGCGGCCACCATAAGCGCCAGCCGTTCCGAGCGCGTCAATCGCTGTGGCAGTATTGAAGAAGCTCTCAGCTCGCAGGAAAAAACCGCGTCCGGTTCGTCGCGAAAAGGCGACGCGCAGAGCCTTTGCCAGTGGCTCGACACCGCGAACACTTTCCGTCGTCGCCGAGCTAAAGTTGCGATTGCCACCCTCTCCTCCAAAGCCGTAGTGAATAGCGATTGCTTCGAGCAGGGTGGACTTGCCTGAACCGTTCTCGCCAACGAAGAAGACGACAGGCTTCTTGATTTCAAGTTCGCGCAGTGAAGCAATTGTAGGCACGTTGAACGGATAATCCGACCAATTGCCGACACGCTCAGGGAGCATCGATATTCGCCTTAGTAGCACGAGAGAGATGATAACTGTTGTAAACAGGCGATGTCACAAGCCTGCGCCGTCTCTTCGCCTTTTCGGAGTCAATGACCGTAATCGCCAACTGAGCACGAAGCATGCAAACGCAGGCCGAACGAAATGGAAAGCGGATTGGCCGACACTCGATGGCAACCGGAACGGCGTTGCAACGAACCAGTTCCCGGGCGGGAGTTGCACCCCGATGAAGCCCAGCGCCTTTTACGGCGCACTATTTCGCCAACTAAGCGCAGCAACTATTTTCGAGTGCTCAGGAACTTGGACATTGCGTCCCGGAGGTCTTGTTCTAGTTGCTTCCATTTCCAGCGGGGCGCGTGTTCGGACTCCGCTGAAAGTTCGACGATGGGCTTCAACTCTGGTGGCGCGTTGCGCCATTCGCAGATGTGTATTCGGATGTGCGTGGCCTCGTTAAACACGTTCGACTCACCGGATATTGCCCGCCGTGCAGCTTCGGCCGCGAGAACGAGGCGTGCTTGGTCTTTTGGAAGCGGAGCGTCTACTCCCATCTCTCGGAAAGCCGAGTCAATCTCTTCTGGGCGAATATCGCTGGCGACAGGATTTACCAGCCCTGCCAGTCTTCGCAGGAAACGGCCATCAAACCCGTGCTCCAGCGCATCGGCTGAAATAGCTGGTAACTGCCAGTAGCTCAGATCGCCGAAATAGTACAGAACCGCAAGGCCGTATGGGTCGAACTTGACCTGCTCCATTGGGCTGTACTTTACGCCGACGATGCACCGAATTCCAAGTCGCTCCATGACTGACGAGAACAGTTACCTTTCGCAGGATCGGCCGAGCAGGAATCGGGTGTAGAAGGGCAGTGGAGTTTCACCCGCTGAAGTCCAGCGCCTTTCGCGGCGCACTGTTACAACAGCTATCGCTGAGCGCGTTATTTTACAATAGGCGTGGACGGAGGCGTATGCACCCGAATCGTTGGCTGCTGGCCATCTTCCTACTGCTTTCCATTATCTCACTTGCTGGGCGTGTCCACGCCGCCGAGGAAATTGTCGAACTCCGGCTGCAACGGGCCAAGTGTCTGTGTGGAATCGTGACTTACGTCAACGGTGATCCTGTGCCAGACGCACAAGTGGAGGAACTCGGCCAAGACTGGAAAGGCTCCCAACTCCGTTCGACCAAGACCGATTCCGAAGGACGTTTCACCCTTGCGTCGATCAAGGGCAGAAAAATCTACTACCTTCAAATCTCTTCACGACAACCGGGTGTTAATCCCCTGCGAGTGCCGGTTCAGATCAGCCGCTTTCGAGGAACTAAGCTGTTGCGTCTGCAACTACGTTTGGCTTAGAACTCCGTCACCCCTCGGCAGTTGTTGTTAACAGGTGTAGGTGTTGAAAAACTCTTCTCGCGGGATTTCACGAACGAAATTCGTTCGTAAGTTATTGAATGTTCGTAGGCCGTAGACGCTGAAATTCACTGAAATTACTGCTTTGGTTCCTTTTTCAACAGCCACGGGCGATTTCACCAACTATCCAGACACCTCCAAGACATGAAGGCTCGGTATACGCTCAACGGTGAAGTAGTGTTTTTCACCCGCAGCCAAGTAGTAGCACCGCTGTGAACCGGATGAAGCCAGTGCCTGCACCAGCCGAAAATGACCCAGCCCGCGAAACGGCATGTAGCGATATTCTCCGGGAGACGAAGGTGGTTGACTCTCAAAGTACCCCACAGAATCCTCTCCAAAGAAAAACTCATTGTCTCCTGAATGCGAATTCATGTAATGAGTGTAAAGTCAGTTGACGTTAACAGTTCGCACTTTATCGCAGGCCCCTCCGAGCAGGAATCCGTCGCGATGCCTCGCCGGGTTGCCGCAAACGCCCCGGTTGTTTTGTGGTACCGGGCGGAGCGAACCCGTTCCCGGTCGGGAGTTCCCCCCACAAGTCCAGCTCCTTTCACGGCGCACTGTTTCGCCAACCATCCTTTTGCGATACCATTTCTGCCCATGGAAACAGGAAGTGGGAAGCGCGTCGTGGCGGGTTTGCTTTCGGCAATCGTCCCCGGCTCGGGGCAAATTCTTAAGAAGGAAATGAAGAAGGCAATTCTCTACCTCGCGGTACTAGCCTTCTTGCTATTCCTTACGTGGACAGCGACATTGTACGACACGTTAGTTGGCTTAGTGGTCCTCAAGATTGGTGCCATTGGCCTCGCGCTCATTGCAAGTCTGGATGCATTTCTGACAGGCGCGGCGAGTAAACCCCGGCACTTGGTTCTTGTACCAATTTTGGCCGCCCTTTTCCTTGGCGATTCGCTGAGTGGCGGCCTCATGCTGGCCAAAGGAGTTCGAGCTTTTTCTGTGCCATCAGAATCAATGCAGCCGTCTATCATGCAGGGCGACCGGATTGTCGTCGACTCATACTACAAAAACAGACCACCACAACAGGGTGATATTGTGGTATATCTCTCGCCCGAAACTCCCCGTCTCTTCGCCGTGAAGCGCATCATAGGCGTTCCCGGCGACCGCATCCACCTGCGGGACGGCATCGTCTACCGCAACGGCCAGAAATTGGATGAACCGTATACCCAGCACAAGGTGGGAGACTACAACCCCTACCGGGACAATTTTCCGGCCGTGCCGCCGTCGGAAATGTACGGCGTGCGAAACGAGAGGTGGCAACAGGAATTCCGTTCTCATTTAGAGGGCGATGACATTGTGGTTCCTCCGAACAGGTACTTCGCCATGGGTGACAACCGCGACGTGAGCTATGACAGTCGCTATTGGGGCTTCATCCCGCGACAAAACGTGATTGGACGTCCCATGTTCGTCTATTGGCCGTCCGCGCGGCTGGGTCATCGTCTTGCCGGATAATTCTTCCACCCGCCAGCGGGGCCCTTGCAACAACTGCTGCCATGACATCCCGGCTGTATCTGGAACACTTTCCCGCCTATGCTCCGGAGCTAAACCCCGATGAAGGAGTTTGGTCTTTAACGAAGAGTGTCTTCCTCGTTGTTGTAATCAGATGTCACAAGCTTGCGCCGTTTCTTCGTCTTTTCGGAGTCAATGACTGTAATCGCCAACTGAGCACGAAGCTTGCAAACGCAGGCCGAACGAAATGGAAAGCAGATCGGTCGACACCCGCTGGCAATCGGAGCGGCGGTGGGGGATGCAGCGGGAAATGGAATCGATGCGCTGATCTCACTGGCAAGCGGAGCGTTGTTGCTTACCCCTCAGGCGATTGACGATGGCATCGACTCGATCCGAATCGCCCTTGATCCGTTCAACATCATCTGGGTGGGGCTTGAACTGTCTGGCCACCCGGTCTTGCTCTTCGCCCAAAAGGACAGCCATTCGATCCAGAATCTTGATTGCATTTCGATACTGGACGCACCGCTGAGCCGCAGAGAGGTCGCCTGCGGACTCCGAAATCGTCGCCAACTGCAACGAGTACATTCCGTCGGGGTCGAACCGAAGTGCCTTGTCTCGGTAGACGAGGGCCTGCTTCACGTCCTCTTCTGTGTGTACGCTATCTTTCGCAGCTTTCACCAAATATAGCGCGGATACATCCATGTACAACCAGGCGTTCGATCCAGCATCGGGGTACTTCTCCGTCCACATGATTCCAGCCTGTATGGCTTCATCATAGCGACCTTTCTTCTGATACTTCGTCATCGTACGAGCCACGTCGCCGGTCGTCGAATCTGGAGCCCAGCCAATCCTTCTTATAAGGATGCTCAACACAGAATCGTTATCGCGGAGCAATACCACGCTCCAGATAACCAGAGTGACTAGCAGGCACCTATTATTACTGTTTGGCGATCTTCGATAAAGTGAAACAAGAAGCTTATGCGGATGATCCCAAGATTATTGTAGGAGGAACCTTCAACGCGAAGGAAGAGGTTGAAGAAGCTGAAACCGAACTAAGAGAAGTGAAGGAAAAGATCGAGTCAATTGAAAACATGTTAAAGGAGGCAGCTAAGAAATTGCCTTGTTGAACCCGATAGCATGACCTCCCGTTTCCTATGCGGATCGTGCTCCGGCTCATTGATGCGAACGATTTCATGCAGCTTTCAACTTCTCGCGGACAAGGCGCGGCGTCGTATTTCGCCACGCTGATGTCGTCTCCGGCGAAGGCGGGGATCGCGTTTTCGGACTCCCAGAACGGACCATCAAGAAATGTGCGGTATCGCCTTCGATGCGGCGCAGCGCGTAAGCGCCCTTGTGGAGAAGGGGATCGGGAAGGTCGAATCCAAAGCACTCACCCTCAACGAACGTTCCAGCTTAACGCCAAGTCTCTGATGACCTCGTACCCCGGAAGCGCTTTGGGAATCCAGATTCCGCCCCAAAACCAAGTTCCGAAGCGTCCATACTTTGAAATGCGGAGTGCGGGAGCGATAAAGACATTACCGCGAGTTTCCCAAACGGATTTAACCTCGTTTTTTCGGACAGACCGTTCAACCCATGGGTGTGCAGCAGTAACGCAATCATCGGAGACAATTACTTCGTATGCAAGATTGCGTTTTTCGTACAACAGGACAAACAGCAAGGCAAAGATAATGCCAGAGATGACCGCTCTGCTGAAATCCCTTATTAGCTGTGTCGAGGAAAACCATGGTGTCCAAAGCAGCATATCGAGAGCCGCAAACATTCCTGCCGCAAGCAAAACTCTCAAGAATATGCGCTTACGGGTGAAGCCCGCCAACTCGGGCGTGACACGATACGTCTTGTTCATGGCTGCTATTTTTCTACACCAGAACAGAGGCAAGTTCTAGTGACTAGCACAGAGGTCTCCACCCGCTAGCAATCGGAGCGGCGTGGAGGCAATATCGGGCGGGAGTTTCGCCCACTGAAGTCCAGCGGATTTCATGGCGCACTATTACGTCAACTACGGAGGTTTGGGCGGGCTATGTGTACCAGAATGCGCCATAGAAGACCGCCAAGAGGAACCATGCCGCCAGCATTTGCAATCGTGAGACACCTTTCAAAGCGAAAGCAAGAGCCAGAGCCGGATACGCATAAAATGCGGGGAGGAACGTTTCTATTTCTCTCCAATCAGTACCCAGAAACCCCGCAAATTCACGGTTGCTTGACATGACAGCCCAGCGCGTCGCTTGGATCACCCAAAGGGCAAGTACGATGAACATTGACGCTAGGCCCGCGCCGTTGCGCCAAGAGGTCAGTTCTCGCCTGACTCTCCTCCAACTAAAGTAAGCTAGTACGACCAGTATCGGGATCGCTGTGCAGGTTGCTGCTGCGAGCACTAGGCGCATCATAATTCTCGGTACGGAATCTAATTCGGCGACACCTTGCAGCAAGGACTTCGCCCAGCGATAGATACCGCCGCTTATCGTCCCCGATTTTCCGTTTATGGTGCCACCCGTGCCGAACTGGTCGAAGTACAACGATGCAATGCGCCGTCCGTCTTTGTCGAATAGAAGCACGGCGGTGCGATGGTCATAAGCATGCCCCGACGGCTTCACCGATGTTTCGCGTAGCAATGAGAGGAGCCGTTGCCCTTCTGCCGACTCACGAACATCTCTAATTTCGAGTTTGTACTGGTAACCCTGTTCCAGTCTTTCAGGACTGAGCGCAACTCGAACTAAAATTCGTTCAGGAACATACAAGATTTCAACGCGCTGTACCTGTTCAGCGGCAACGCTTAGCGGCTCCGCAGTTTGGGTCTGGGCGGTGCTGAGAATGGTGAAGGCAAGCACGAGAAGAGCCGGAACAAGCGCGTTCTTCATGGAGAAACTCTACCTCAACTGTTGTAATCAGATTTCACTCTTTGAGAATTGGCCCACGTGGTCACTGAGCGTAAATGAGGATATTTCAATAACAACCCGAATGCTCCCTTGGGAAACGCTTTGCATTGGCGGCTTCCACTTGCTCGGAAGAAATCCTATCTGAAGGTGGAATGCTTCCTCTCTCGGTGCGTTTTCGCAAGAAGAGATAAAGGGAAAAACTGTTGCTGCGTTAGCAGGCAGAATTCGGTAATATGTGCCGCACACGGATGATTCGTTTCGCCAGTACGATGTTGGTGGGCTCGCTGCTGATGGTTACGAGTGTCTTTGCCCAACAAACCGCACCTTCTTCCGCAACACCCTCGCCGTTCCCATCAGGTCAGGGCGACCAGCGCTCATCGACCGCGGTGGGCACAGGGGCTACTCCGTCGGTTCCATTCAGAGTGTGCACCGACAAAAATCCGCCGCCCTGCGCCACGCCGCCGCGTGTCATCAAGTCTCCGGACCCGAAATACTCTAAGGAGGCGCGCAAGAAGAAAATCGAGGGCACCACCGTATTGTGGCTGATCGTAGGCGCTGACGGTCTGCCCCGCGACATCAGGGTCTTACGCTCAGCCGGCTATGGACTCGATGAAGAAGCAATTAAGGCAGCGAAAAAGTGGAGATTCAAGCCCAGCACCATGGACGGGAAGCCCGTGCCTGTGCAGATCAACATCGATGTGGCTTTTCATCTCCATTGATGCGAACCGACGTTCTAACGTGGCCTATCGAACGGGTGCTTTGGTTTGCGAAAATACCCAATCATTCCCGCTCGAATTCGGGACACCCCTGATGCTCGAACGTGAGGAGCCCCGCACGGTGACTCCGGGGATTGCCGCAGACGCCCCAGTCGTTTTGCGGTACCGGGCAGAGCGATCCAGTTCCCGGGCGGGAGTTGCACCCGCTGGAGTCCGGGGGATTTCACGGTGCACTTTTTTGTCAGCTATGTTCCGGTCAACGCCCGCTGAGCCCCAGTGTCAAGCTCTATTGGAAATCAACCTCCAATTGTTCGCCAGCTTGAGCACCGGGAAGAGAATCTTGCCGCCTTCTTGGATCAGGACGTATTCGCCGTCCGGTATCTCGCTCTTTTCTTCTGGAACAATCGTCAAAACAATGGCCTCGATCGGATACTCCCTCAGCTCAAGGTAGTTATAGGCTGGTAGCTCGAAAGCGACCCTATATTTCTTGCTGTTGTCATCCCTCGAAATGAGTATCCCTTTCGGCACAGCCTACCTCTTTCGTTCATCCTTGCTAAGGAAGGGCAGTACAGCTGACGCAATCAAGCGATTTCACTCCTTGAGAATTGGCCAGTGGTCAGTGAGCGTAATTGATGTTTTCAACAATTACTTGCCAAATGCTTTCAGCGTGGTCATCGCGCACAGGACAATGGCGGCGGACACAATAACCGTCCAGAACGCAAGCCGACAGTAACGTGGGAGCACGCTGTGGGGAAACAGAGCTGCATATGTGTCCAAAACATCGTCACCACTACGGAAACTCAGCCATCCGATTCTGTCCCTAGCTGAATCCATCCTCATCAGGCGGATTCGCATCACCCACCAGACGGCGATGTTGACTAGAGCCAGTATCACGAGTGCCAAGAACGCGACCGCGACCATTCAGCGCTCCTCAAAAGGGTTACGAAGGACAACATTATAAATAATGCGAATCGAGGATCGAATTCGTCGCCTGAAGTCGTCGCCGGAGGACAGGGATACTAGGAGGCAATGCGTGTCTTATCAGGAGACCCATCTGTGTTCAAGAGTGGCGATCCCACCCAGCACATCGGAGGCTCACTCCGAACGCCGCACCACAATTGTTGGCTCCAGATGTTGAATCCTCATAGGCGTCCCGCCAACCCTCACATCAATCTCGACGTGGTCGTAGGTCGTGCTGGAGATATCGTGGGTCTGCTTGAGTCTTCCCCGGATCGTGAGGTGAACGATGCCGTCCTTCTCGTCGATCAACACGGGGTCGCCGGAAGGGACGAACCTTTGACTGAACTGGGGCACGCCCTTCGCGTCAACATATCCCCTCATGTGCTTCATGAAATCGTTCCATCCATCCAGAGTGAAATCGTCCCGCGCATCCAGCAGGCTCTGGAGATTGCCTTGCTCGAAATCGAGCGCCCGCACCGCCGCGCTCTGGGCAAAGTTGACGACAGCGGCCTGATCTTTTGTCGGCACTCCGGCCTGCGCGAGGAGCGGGCTACTGAGGACGGCGACACAAACGAGTGTGATAGCAACAAGCTGATTCATAAGTTCGCCGCAGCACTCCGCGCTCTATCGCTCCACCAGTTCTCGTCTTTGAACTCAATGCGAATGTGCTTGACCTCGCGGTCTGCGGCGTATTCCGTCGTATGCTTCTCGGTCATCGCCCACCCGTCAATGGCTTTTCCACGCACCTTGTACCTCTTGTCGTAGTTTGCCAAGCTGGTCAAGAATAAGTCCGCACGATTCTCGCATTCCACGTAAACGGCAACCCAAGGATCGCAACCCAATGCGGTGCATGCATCCAGCAGCTTTTGGCGATCACTCTTGGCCTCTCGGAGAAGATAAACACTTTCCGTCTCCGTTCCCGGCGATCTGGTTCGCGACTTCACGGTGATGCCGAGCTTTTGCCCTGTTCGTGGGTTATAGGCGATCACGTCCATTCCGGTGTGATCGACGATGGAGACTTCAAATCCAGATCGGGAGAGCCAATTGCAGACGAGGTTTTCTCCAAAATGGTGGACGATTCTTGTATGCCGAGAACTCTTGTCGATGCTTATCATAAGTCACCATCGACGTTAGCAAGTGTGGCACCGCGCCACAAGTTCCGGAGGTCACAAGCGCAATGAGCTAGCGAGAACGTCAGCCGCAAGACTCCGTCCCTTGGCGTTTAAACAAAACGCTGGAGAACCATAACCAAGATTTGACCAGCAAGTCCGCTCCTACTTCTGGGGTAGAAGCTTCGTCCATCCCTTCAAATAAACCGCCTTCGCTTGTTCGAGGGTCATCGTTTTGTTAACGCAAACTTTTCGCCAGAGCATGGCCTCTACTTTGTCTTTGCTGAATGATCCGAACTTGCCTGCGTGCGGCTCGAACCAAATGTTCTTCGCTGTATCTGAGCCGCCCATCCAATGTGGAAACCAGTGATCATACTCGCCCGTAGACTTCTCTGTGCTTGCCGGGTATCCATAAGCAGCGAGGATCGAGTTCTTCTCCGCATTACTCACACTGCGCGGTCGCTCAGCGTTTGAAACACATGCCAGCGAAGCGTCCATTTCGCCGGGGGTCAGGTTGGGATCGGGAACCGTGCAGGAGCCGCTGGACTTGTCTATGTCTATTTTGCGGCAGTGCTGGGCCGGAGCGAGGCTGGTCACGAAGAGAAATGTCACGGCGATCAGGACGTTTGTCGGCGTCGTTTTGACCATTGCGAAATGTTACTCGGCTGGGTCGGAGTTGGTCAGGGCGCATACCAATCGGAATGCCGCTCCCGTTGACGATTGCCACGCCCTTGTTGGATATTGAGACGGCATGGACGTTGAACGCACTATTGACGACATCCTACAGCTAGAGGAAATGTTCGAGGCACCGGATATTAGGCCTCTCGGCGCAAGCGACATCTCGGCTTTGAATCGAAAGCACGACGATATGCTCGCGCACAGTCCGTGGTTCCGGCTTTGGCAGCGGTATGGTGTCTGCTGCCGAACCGAGTCCCCAGTGCTTCGACTAGGGGAAATCGAAAGCTAATCTCCGCAGACTCTGGCGTGTGCCGAAGAAGCCGTCAATTCCCAAGCAGCAGTTCGACCTCAGTCACTGATCAATACCTGACTTTCGGGAATGCGAAAAAGTAGACCTTTTTTGTAGTCCGTTATCCAGAGTGAATCGAAACCAAAGCGCAAAGAGTCCCCTCCCTTGCCGATCCACTGTTTCACGACTCTATTCGTGGTGGCGTCAAGGCGAGTGACAGGAACGTCAAACACGCTGAGCCAAACAGAATCCGCCCCATAGCCGAGGTCCCCACCAGTTCCGGCAATTCCCACCTGAATGCTGGCGAGAACCTTCCTGCTTTTCTCATCCACACGTGTGACGGAACCATCACTTTGGTTCAGCGTCCAAATAGAGCCGCCACCTGCGGTCAAAAAACGAGGCTTCGCCCCGACAGGCACAGAGTCCAGTACCCTGCCAGTTGCGGCGTCCACGGCAGTGAGAACACTTCTCTCCACCCCGGTGATCCAGACAACACCATCGCTGAAAACGGGATTGTAGGAGCCGGGTGGAATTGGGATTTTCTGCCGCACACTGTTTGTTGAGGGGTCGATGCGATTCAGTGTCCCCTTCTTGTCGGTCACGAGCCATACACTATCAGTGCTGGTCGCAATTCCGCCTTCAGCTTCTACGGCTGGCACCGGAAGCGTAGCAATCACCGCGTTTTTCTGTGCATCAACCCGAATGAGAGTTGGCTTTTTCCCGCATACCGGAACCCAAACACTGCCGAACCCGAATGCGAGACCGGAGCACGCTTCTCCGGGCAGGGCGACTTTCGCGACGATCCTGTTCGTAACGGGATCAATGTGCAGCACGGAGTAAGGCTTTGTGCCTGCAACCCAAACAGCATCGTCCGTCACGAGCACCCAGTCCGCCGTCCCGCCGATCTTGAGAGTGGTGCTGGGCTTCAACGATGCGAACGGAACCTGAACGCCCTTCACGCCGAGTTTCGGAGCATTCGCGGACTGGGCGGCGATAGCACCACTCGTCGCAAGCAAGAAGAGGGTGGGCAGAGCGATATTCAAATGAATTGCGCTCATCATGGCTCTTGTCTGCTTCTCAGTCCGCATACCAATCCGAATGCGGCGACCACCGCTTGCACGAGCGGCACTGGGTTGCAGTCCACTGATGAAGACAGGCGGGGCAAACTCCCCCGGTGTCAAATGTGTTCCATAGGTGGCCGCAGATGCAGGACCAGCAGTCTTGCTTCCGAGGTGACCAACCGCAGAGCGGGCAGCGGATGCGAGGGCCGGAAGGATCAAGGTTTTTCTCTTGCTCAGGCTCGCGATCCAAAACCAATGAATCGTCATGCGAGTGGGCGCACATGCCCCGATATTATGACGTAGTTCGGATCACTTGTTCATCTGCACGAGCGACAATGGCAACACAACCGAAGTCGGGCTCAACAAAGAAATCTCCATCAGGCGATGCCGGGCATCATCGGTGTCGCAAGCATGGGCGACTTCGTCCTCGCGAAGGCCTGTACCCAAAAAGAACTGCCAAATCTGCAACTCTTCGTCCGTCGAGGCGGCATTGAGGGCTCGCAGTTCCTCGACGGAGTACGCCTTTACTTTCTTTTCCGTGTACTTGTGCCGGAGTGTGACATTGGTGATGCCGTGCGCCCGCAGGAAGGTTACGACTCCCGCTACGCGGTTCGCGACAGTGCGGTCATCCTGTCCCTCTTTCTTCTGCGCTACGACCAATGCGGTGAGGTCACTCTTGTCGATCTGGTCAAGATACTCTTTGGTGCAGGTCTTGCGGAATTCGTTCAGGATTAAGTTGTATGCCAGCCATGTCTTGTGCGCCCGCGTGGCGTCAACGGTGCTCAGGTAGGTCGCCATCGCGTCGTTCACGTTGATCCGTTTCGCCGGAGCGGATGCGACCGTGGAAACTGCTGACAGTAGTGCTGCTTCCTTGGTGGCCCTTGCTGCAAGTGCAGCATTCAGATTCGCTACGTCTACGGTCTCCCACCTTCGCCTGCCATCGGCGGAATAGCGCAGGCAAAAGACTGTGCCATTGGGGTAAAGCTTTTTCTTGTTGGGTTTCCTGTAGGTGCGCTTGCCACCCACGGTCTCTCGAATCCACAAACTCACTCTCATTCGTCGCCTCAGTTTCCCAATACTGGGAACCGAAGGAAAATGAGAATTTGGTAGCCACCTGTGGTAGCCACGACCCTAAGTTATTGTGTTTAAAGAACTGGCGGAGAGAGTGGGATTCGAATCCACCTGCAAACGTCAATTGAAGGACTTACAGAGCACGGACGGCGCTATAAGGACATGGAAGCACTCGGTAGTTCACGTTAACTGATTGCAAACTGATTGCAGATTTCGACAGCCTCAGCACTCGCACGACCTTGCGCTGGGGTGCCTCTTGGTGCTAGAAGTCTCTGATGGCCACCTTCAGCGAGGCCAGCTGCCATAACAATTCTACCTTCGCTTTGGAGAGGCGCGGCTTCCTCGTGCCAGAAGACGCCAAACACCTCGGTTTCGGGCCCGGTCACACGGTCAGCCATAATCTGCCAGACTAACTTATCCGACTTTTCCACAGATAGAGTAATTGTCCTTGACTTTCTTCGCAGGTAGGATGATGTTTGTCCTTACACAGAACTTACTTAATTCCTTAGCGTTTCCAAATCCCTTTGGACAACTGAAGAGTTGGGGCAAGAGTGTAGATCAGGGATGCGGCGCAGATTCGGGCGTCAAGGCTGCGCATTCTTTATCCGGTTCTGCACAACAATCTGTAAGAGTGCGCATTCTACGCGGCTTTCTGGAAAACGACGAATTCGGTCTTAGTGGCAGCCAATCGCTGCGCCTTCAGCAGCAGATAGTTCATGTCTCGATAACCGCGGCCGCGGCGGAGCAGAGCTTTGATGTTGCCGTTGACGGCTTCCACCACACCCATTGCTACCTTTGTCCGGCAGTAGTTCAAGATGCCCTCGAGATGATCCAGCAACATGCGGGCTAGTTTCTCCATGGGTTTCAGCCGCTGCCAGCGCAACTGGTCGATCCATTTCTGCAGGTAACGCAACATAGCTCCTTCGTAGCGGTAATCCCACAAGTGCGAGAGGCTCTCCTTCAGCAGATAGGCTTTGAGAATGCGCCGGTTCAAAGCAAATAGTGCGTTCAACTGACGCCGCTTGCCACGATCCAGATTGAGCCAACTGGTCAAAAGCAACCAGCGCTTCCCCCGTACCAGATCCCGTGCTGCTCCTCCTTTGCGGAAGAACTCAGCCCGCCGCACTTCGTCCACCGCTCGGTTCGCATGCTGCAAAATGTGAAACTTGTCGTAGACGATCCGGCACTTCGGCACCCACTGTTCCAGGCTTTGGCGAAACGGTTCCCACATGTCCACACACGCCGCTCGAATCGCACTTCGTTGAAACGCACTCAGATGTTTCTCGAAGAATTCGTCCAGCCTCTGTTTCTTCCGCTCCCGTCCGAACCACAGCGGCTCCCCCGTCTCCAGATTGCTTACCACGGTCAGGAACTTTTGCTTCTTCCCCAGATGGATCTCATCCACCCCCATCTCCCGTAACGCCGGCTTCCTTCGCCCCTCCGACCAGCGACTCAGATAGCGCACATCGATGGCTCGTACCGTGCTGCTGGCCAGGCCAAACTGCCGTGCCACTCGTCGAACCGCCGCACTCTCACAGGCCAACCCCACCGCCTCTTCGAAGCGCTTGCTGAACGGCGCCTTGCTCGGCAACTGCGGCACTTTCTCCGTCTTCACCCCGCAGTCTGGACAGCGCACTCGGTATAACTCAATCACCACCGTCGTCCGAAACTCGAAACACGGTAGATCTCGCACCTCGCGCTCGTAGCTGTCATAGGCATCGCCGAGCTTCCGCCCACAGCCCGAGCAAATCAGTTTCCGGTTTCCTCGCTTCCGCCGAACCCACACTTTCAGCCTTTTGCCCGGTTCGTCGATTTCGTGTCGGTATACCCGATACCCCGGCCAACCCAGTACTTTGCTCCAGTCCGTCTCTCTCATCCTGCCGAGTCTATCCAGAATCCCCAAAAATCAAAACGCCCATTCCATCAGGGGGTGTTACAGTTTCTCGCTCAGAGCCCTTTATCCACTGGCCCGATTGCTACCTCAAGCGGAAATATCATTTGCCAAGCACGACGGATTTTCCTTGACACTGGGCTGTAACACGTCTACCGTTGCCGCAATCCACCCTTTAGAAAGATTTTGATCTCAAGCTCCTTTCTGAGACTTTCTTCGCTGGACTCTTCTTTACGACTGACCTATGTCCGTGCTTTGCGCGGAGCGACCAGTATTCCGGTTGCGCTCCGATAAGTATTGTCCGCATTGTGTGGGCTTTCCTGTTTTTCAGATGAAACGGACGGATCGACGACGTCACCGGCAAGGGACGTCGAGGGAGTCCCCTTCTCACACACTCCCTCGTGTGGGCTCGGCTCCCTTGAAGTGGCTCTGAGTAGACGTTGGATAGGCTGTATTTTCTAGAGCAAGTCTACAGTGAAGAGGTAATCGTGGCGAAAGCGATACGGCAGCTTGTAGTCCTCATTTCTTTATGCGTGGCGTTTTCTGGAGCCTTGTTCGCGACGACTCCGAGCATCACGAGTTTGTCGCCACCTTCGGGAGCAATAGGCGCATCGGTGACGATCACGGGGGCGAACTTCGGAACGACCCAGGGGACGAGCACCGTGACGTTCAACGGCACGGCGGCAACGACGATTACGAGTTGGGGTGCGACCTCGATCGTGGCGGCGGTGCCGACCGGCGCGGCAGCCGGCTACGTAGTGGTCACGGTGGGCGGGGTCGTCAGCAACAGCGTGAGCTTCACGGTGGTGACTGCTAATTTCACACTCACCGGAAGCCTCGCCGTTCCACGCATGTTCCACACTGCGACGCTGCTGGACAGCGGCACGGTGCTCGTTGCGGGAGGCGTGGACGGCTTTGCGTACGATGCCCTTTCCAGCGCTGAGTTATACAGCCCGGTGGCGGGCACGTTCACGACCACGGGTAGTCTCAACACCGCGCGCATTTTCAACACGGCGACACTGCTGAGTAACGGCCAGGTACTAATCGCAGGTGGCTCAGATAGCAATTGGAATCAGACTGGCACGGCAGAACTTTATGACCCAGCATCAGGCACATTCACGTTCACCGGCGCCCTGAACACTGCCCGCACTTCACACACTGCAACGTTTCTGACCTCCGGCAAAGTGCTGATCGTGGGAGGTTGGGACAGCAACGGTGATCAGATCACCGGCGACGCCGCCGGCAGCGAGCTTTATGGTCCCACGTCTGGAACTTTCGTTTCCGCAGGCAACCTTAATACCGCGCGCGACACACACACCGCAACACTACTGAACAACGGCAAAGTGCTGATCGTGGGGGGCTTCGACAGCAATTCCAACATCCTTTCCAGCACCGAGCTCTACGACCCCACAGCCGGGATCTTCAACCTGACGGGTAGTTTGAATGTTGGCCGTGCCGCGCACACGGCCACGCTGCTGAATAACGGGTTGGTTCTAATCGCTGGAGGCTACGATCTGAACGGCAATGCCGTTGCGAGCGCCGAGCTTTACGACGCGGCCACTGGGACCTTTACGGTAACTGGCAGCATGAGCATTCCTCGCTATGATGGAGCGCAGGGGACGCTGTTGAGCAATGGAACGGTATTGATAGCGGGAGGCCAGGATAACAATGGCAACTCGCTAGCCAGTGCCGAGCTCTATGACCCGGCCGCAGGGACCTTCACGACCGTCGCGGGCAACATGAACACCACAAGGCAGAGCCTCACAACGACACTGCTGAACAACGGCCAGGTGTTGGTCGCAGCCGGGATGGATTTCTATAGCAACGTACTGAATACTGCGGAATTGTACCAACCAAGTTCGCTGACTCCCGCTGGGCTTGTTTCCATTGTAGTGAGCCCGAGCAATCCATCGGTTTCCGTTGGGGCAACCGAGCCCTTCGCTGCCACCGGCACGTTCAGCGACAACAGCACACAGACTCTCGCCTCTGCCACTTGGGCATCGTCCAACAGCACCGTGGCGACGATTGCCAACGATGCGAGCAATCACGGTCACGCCATTGGCCTCGCCACAGGTTCCTCGACGGTGAGCGCATGCGCCGGCAGCGTATGCGGGTCGACCACGATGAACGTCACTGCTACCCTGGCATCCATAACTCTTGCACCAGCCAACCCCTCACTCACAATTGGCTCAGGCCATCAGATCACAGCCACGGGCACTTTCTCGGATGGAAGCACCCTCGACGTCACGACCTCAGCAACCTGGAGTTCTTCCAATAATTCCGTCGTCCTAGTCGGCACGACTCCGGGATTTCAAGGATTCGCGATGGGTGCCGCCAGTGGCACTGCGACCATCAGCGCGACGTTGGGGAGTACCTCTGCGAACATGTCCATCACAGTTCAGAATCTCGTGACGCCCGTTGTTCCCAGCATCACCTCGGTATCGCCAACGACCGGCGCAGCGGGGACGCAAGTCGCAGTTTCTGGTTCCGGTTTTGGCACGACGCAAGGCAGCGGGAGCGTGTGGCTCGGAAGCACGTACGGCGTAGTCGTCAGTTGGGGCGACACGCAGATTGTCGCCACTGTCGCCGCCATTTCGACATCTGGAACGGCCCAAGTGCAGCAGGGCGGGCTGTTGTCCAATGCTTTGCCGTTCAACGTAAACACTGCGACGATCTCGAATGTCTCGCCAGCAAGCGGTGTAGCTGGAACCCATGTGACCATCACCGGCTCAGGCTTCGGCGCGGATCAAGGCACCGGCCAGATATGGCTTGGCACGGCCAACGGAGTAGTACAAAGCTGGAGCGACACCCAGGTAGTCGCCGTTGTAGCGACCGGCGCGACCTCCGGAAGCGCCCAGATTCTGCAGGGTGGCGTGTGGAGCGACTCTGTTCCCTTTGCCGTGAACTCGCTGCATGTCGCCGCCGTGACTCCAACTTCTGGCGGTCCAGGGACCTCCGTCACCATAACCGGAACTGGCTTCGGATCGAGTCAGGGCAGCGGCTCGGTTTGGCTGGGCAGCACCAACGGCCAGGTGATGAGCTGGAGCGACACGCAGGTCCTTGCCGTGGTCGACGTAGCTGCCCTCACTGGGGTTGTGCGCATCCAGCAGAACGGCGTGTGGAGCAATGCGGAGACTTTCACGGTCCCATCATCTGGTGCCAATGCTCTGACCATCGTGCCCAACCTGCTGAACATGGTCCTGGGCGAGACGAAGACGGTGCAGGCCCTGAATGCAAGCAGCCAGCCCGTCACGGGACTTACGTGGAGCTCTAGCAACCCGACCGCAGTCAGCTTATCAACAGACGACCCACCCATTCTCACCGCGCTCGCCGTTGGACGCGCCACCATCACAGCTGGTACCGCCTCGGCCGACGTCACGGTTTTCGCTGGCCCTCTGTCCGTTGGCACGGTAATTTGGTCGAACCCAGGGAATGGTTCCGGTGTCCAATCCATTGTGCCCGCAGTCCCCAGCTCCAGCGGCATCGCGGACGTATTCGCTTTTCAGTCGGACGGCACCGTCCAAGCCATTACCAGCAGCGGGGCCACCGCTTGGACCGCCAATCTGAACGGGGCCAACTATTGGGAAACGGTGCCCGACTTCCAAGGTGGTCTCGTCGTCGCAAAACGCACAGCCCCGCAGTCGATCGTGAAACTAGATGGGATCACTGGACAAGCGTATCCGTCCTACACGCCGGCAACCCAAAACGATAATTTGTCGACGCCCGCCGTGCATACGGACGGCACGATCTTTACAGTCGACACCAACGAACACTACGACTATGGAACGGGTGCCTACGTCGGTACCATTTCTATAATCGGCATTAATCCCACTACCGGCGCGCAAGAGTTCAGCGTGCCGTTGGATCAATCGACAATAAGCAAAACTAGTTCTAGAACCGCCAACGCGTATGGTTTTAATTGCGACGGTGGCTTTCCTGGCTACGATTCCAGCACTTCTACTTCGGTGACGGCCATCGCGCCAACCGTGCTCGGTAATCCGATCATCGCTGGAGATGGCTACCTCTACATCCCCTATCAATACAAAGACGCAACCTCTATTACCCAATCAACCCTGGTATGCTCCGTCACCGGGCCTAGCCAGAGTACTACAGTGACGGCAGATACCGCGGTTCACTTGACGCTGATGCGGGTAGGAACGGACGGGAGTTCATCCAAGATCGACGTGAAGGACTGGGAGTCGCGAAATCTAAGGATGAACAGCGGCGGCCAAGCTTTTCCTCATATCTCCTCATCCGTCACCAGCGGCGCGATTCCGAGCCTGCCGTGGGGGCAGCTATTGACCAACGCCGACCAAGGCACGGTGCTCAGCTGGGAGGCGGATATGCCAGCGTACTGTGCGTCCGGAACATATAATCTCAATCCCTGCAACACGCAGGTATCAGCAGCTACAATATTCGGCTTTGCGTCGACGGTGGATACCGCTCTCGCGTTTTCGGCGAGCGTATCTTCGGGCATCATCCCTGCGCTGCAAGCTCAGGACGGCACTCTTTACGGCAACGACAGCTACTACACCAAAATGATCCACTTCGATCTGTATGGAAATACGATCTGGAGCGTGCCCAACGACTATCCCCAGATTGCGACCGCCGACGGAGGCGTGATCGGATATTCTGGCGTGACCTATGACAACCAAGGCCGCGCCACCACGCGACTCTCTAACCTGCCGACCTATTCATGGCCATTGAATGCTTATAAGGGTACCCAGCTAGAACAAATTCAGGCGAGCCCCATTGGTATCGCGACAAGCTTCTCGCCATTTGCAGGAATGAACGCCTCTTTCACTGCCACTGCTGTACAGCAGCCGTGGTACTATCCGCTCCAAAGTTGTACTGGCGCGCAGACTCCGTGTGCTCAAGAGGCTACTACATCTGCGATTAATGCATTGACTGCTTTGCTCAATCCACAGCAGCCGTGCAATCTATGCTCCATATACGTTTTCAATAAGTTGCAATCGACAAATCCCGGAATCAACCAGTCGAAGTTTTTTGACTATATGTCGCAAAAGCCCCGGTTGTGGGACGGGACACGCTCGTATGCTCCAGCCAATGTCGCGTTCTGCGCAACGGGCATCTTGAATCAGTTGTTTTGCTCATTCGGCAGCCAAACTGTGCACGATTACATGAAGAGCTCAGGGGACGCCATTGATTCTCAGACTCCCAGTGACAAGGGGAAAGGAATGCAGGTATTTTTCGATCCGGCACAGGCGCCGTGCAACGTACTTACTTCATCAAGTCCAAGAGTTGGCGACCAGGGCGTTCTGAACCAGGCCGACCTATTTCACGAGGCCCTTCACGGATATACCGGAGATGCTGATATTACGCTAGAAACAGCTTTTGGAGTAGACCCACCCTCGGTCAACATAAGTTACTACGTAGAAAGCAAGGTGATTCCAGGAGGAGCCCAAGGAGCTGCGAAATGCGGAAATTGAGACTGTCATTGGCGTTGCCGGTCATCCAGTTTGTGATTGCTTTGGCCCTGCTTGAGTGGGGATATCGAACGCCCGTTCCTCGGGGATCGGAGCTGTATGTGCCCACCGGTCGGCTGATATTCAGAGGACTAAATGCTCCCGCTCTGATATTTAGATTTCTCAATCCGATCCGCTGGGGTCCGACGTTTGATTCGGTGCCACGTTCAATGTTTGGCTTTGATACAGATGATCTCTTCATCTTGCTAGGAGTGATCGTTGTCTGGTACTGTGTGGGACGAGCCTTAGACCAGCAACGGACTTCAACTACAGCAAAAAGAACGGGCGTAGCAACGGTTTTGGTAACATGTTTGCTTTTGCTGGCCCTGGGGGGGCTTCTCTTCCTAACCGGTCTGCATGACTTAGGGCCAGGACGTGCCAACAATCCAGCCCTCGCCGTCGGCGCTTTCTTAACTTTGATCTGGTCGGTTACTTTGTTCTTTCTTTCTGGCAGAGGAGTGGTACAGGCCATTCGTTTCGTCGCCCGGGGATCCTCAGGCTGATGAGATAACGGTGTCGGCTCCCAAACCGCCGAGTAGACTCGGCGCGCTCAACCACGAACACGCTGACACACGGTTTTACGACGACTTCGGGTACGTCCGCATTTTCCTTCAGTGTGTCGTCCCCCGTCTTTCCGGTGCTGCAAGCCCAGGAGGGCACGTTTTACGGCACGCACACCACCTACAGCAAGATGCTCCACTTCGATCAGTCTGGGAAAACGATCTGGAGCGGGCCCAACGACTACCCAGCGATTGCGACCGCCGATGGAGGAGTGATCGGATATTCGGGCACCACCTACGATAACCAAGGGCGCGCCACCGGCCAAATTGCCTTGCCGATTCTGTCTTGGACTGGGCACGACTATCAATATGGCTCCACCGAGCAAGTGGCTTCTACACTGCCCGATGTTGCGACGACCTTCTGGCCAGTTTCTGGAGCAAACTCCTCCGGTAACAATACTGCGTCTCAGTCCATTGTGGAGACATTGTATGTGAGGTCGTTCGCACCTTGGCAATGGTTTGGGATTGAACCGCTACCGATCCCGTGCTCTAACAATTGCTTTCTGGGAGATGATCGTTCTTTCACCACGAGCCTCAACGTGACGTCAAGAATCACGGGCATTATTAAGTTCCTACCTCCAAGCATGGCGGTCTACGGTACTCCCAAAGTGTATTCAGACCCAAGTCACGATGTCTATGGAAGAACAGCTACGGGTCAGCCAATCATTGGGGTTACATCGGCAGGCGGAACTCTGTATATGCACTTCGCAGGCCCAAATCCTCTTATTTTCCCCCAGTTGTTGTCCCCTGAGATCGACACGAGGCTGGACCTTATAGGGTCGGTGGATGCCGCGCCGAGTGGTTAGATCTGCTATTACGGAAATCTCTACGGGGATCAATTCCCGAACGCCGAGCTTTGTGGTCAATTCCGAGAACCAGCCAACGATGCTGCTCACATTTACGACGCCCGGTGGGCCGAATTCCGGGCCGATACAGTATTTACCGGGAGATGGCATTGACAACATGGGGATGTTCTCTCATGTGTGCGTGGCGAAATAGAGTAGTCACCGATTAGGAGGATACCTTGGCATTGGAGAAGTCTGAACCCTCAAAGAAACAAATCGTTTCGGAAAAGACACGCTGGCTTGCTGTCGCCACTGGGTTCCTAACGGCGGTCGCAGGTACGTTCGCGGGAGGATTGTTTCTTGTTATGCCCATCCCCTTGATTTTAGGCGCGGTCATCCAACCGCGCTTCCCCCGAGTCGGGAGAGGGCTTATCTGCGCCGGCGCTCTTTGGTTAACCTTCTGGGTATTTGACATTGGTGGTTTCATGGTGCTGGAGCACCGCTCTACCAATCACCTCGGTGTAGTTGCTCTCAGCATAGTTTTGATTCTCCTTGTCGTTTTGTGCGACGTTGCGATACTGATCGAGGAACTGAAATTAAGGCGCGCCTAGACAGACCACAAAGGACCCTCATTCACGATACTCTCCATAATGACTTCAGGAGTTCGGGACGGGCGGATGGGCCACTCATCACGCCTTTGGGATCAGGACTATCCGCGCAGGAAATTCGCTACCAGTTTCTTCCCCTCATCCGTCAACGCGCTCTCGGGATGAAACTGCACGCCTTCGACCGGAAACCTCCGGTATCGCAAACCCATGATGACGCGCGTGCCATCTGTGATTGCTCGTCCAGGCGCTGACTCGCTGGGCAGGCGGTCTATGAGAGTTCGACGAAATCTACGCTTCTCCATGATGCTAAGAGTAGGGAGCGGTGGGGATTCAAGCAAGACCGATCTCAATCAGAGCTGGGGCTCCCGATCCGTATCGGTATGGCCGGGACCTGGCCGCACTACAACGGCGCAAGTCGGCGCGATTCCAACCATCAACGCAACGCCGATTACCCAGGCGCCGTGCTCGGCTGGGAAGCGGACATGCCAGCATATTGTGCATCGTACAACAATCAGCACCTTCCGCCCGTCTGCAATGATCAGGTTGAGGCGGCTTCGACGTTTGGTTTGTGTGTTTTCGGCAAGCATGCATGACGACCGCTAACCCGTCCTGTTACGTTACGCTGAGCCGCCGAGGAGCGGCCGAGGGCGAACCGCATGAGCGCAGCAGTCATTCCTGAGTCAGTGGCGCAGTTACAACTCCAACTGGCTGGAGCGAGCAAAATGATCCACTTCGATCAGTATGGGAATACGATCTGGAGCGTGCCTAGCACCTTTGCAGTTTGGCCATGGGGCGGGTCAAATACAGCGAAATTGCAGTCGGAGTTCCCGCTGCTGGCAAGCTGTACCGACAAAACGCTCAAGCCTCCCGTCTCTTGTCCGGGGCCCGGTGACTTACTCTGGAACGCGAAACAGGACTTGGCCCAGCAACTCACAAACGACCCCAATTGCGTGCAAGCGGCCCAAAATAACGTATTCAACATATTCAATAATAATGGCGGAGATTCGAACGGCAAGCCGATTTATGCAAATCACTTTGTTGGATATCTCCAAGATAATCCACATTTTTACAACGGCCCGATAGCGAAAGTCTTTTACGCGTATTTATGCGGGCAGCCGCAACGGGCGAATTGTGGTGGCAGCACATTGACCGTTGCGGAAGCATGGGACAGCGGCACAACTGCCTTGACGGATACACCTAGCTATCCATTCCAAAGTTTCTGGCACCAACATACACGCCCCCGTCGCCAAACGACCCAACCGCCTACGGTTTTGGGGTTGGAATTGATCCCGGTAATTACGGTGCAAATATTTATACGGAAAGTGACCTTTTCCATGGGGCCTTACATGGAATTACTGGCAAAATTGATCACGACATCGCGTCACTACTACACGTCACAGCTGGATCTGGAGAGTCGGCTAGCATCAGCATTTACATTATGCAGAATGTTCTTAGCAAATGCTCCAGCTTCGTGAAGAAATGAGGGCATCGATGCGTCCAAAAGTGCGAGTCGTGCTGCCGCTTGTTCAGGTATTGGTGGCGATTGCTTTGATAACGAGTTATGCCCTTAGAAGACCCGATCGCGAACTGAACTCCTTATTCAGGGCACCCGATTGGCTGCTCTGCTCTAGTCTGAATGCACCTGCAACACTGGCCAGAGGTTGTCTAATAAGAATCACAAACGGATGGAGTTGGGGACCTCCTCGGATCTCGTTCGCCTTCTGGACAACCCTGTACGTTATGCTGGTCTGGTTGCTCTGGTATCTCGTGAGTATCGAGATAGGTGGGAAAGGCCAGAGTATTCTCACTCCGAAGACCCGGATGCGTCGGATGGCAGATTTGTTCTTAATAGTTGTCGGCGCAGCAGTGGCCCTAGGAGGATTGACGATTCGTCGTGAGTCCGGGTTTGCCGCCCCCTACTCCACTCTCGAGGCCGTGCCATATTTTATTTGGGGAGTAGTGATTTCGGTTTTCTATGGCCATGATTTGTGGGTGAGCGTTGGCGGGGTGCAGAGTGGCCGGGCGGCTAGGGATCATTCTTGAGAATTCTTGAGGAGTTAAGGGGCTGATGAGATAACCGTGTCGGCTCCAAACGACCGAGTAGAGTGCTTTGAAATGTGGACGGAGTTGAACCGCCGGCGCCAGCCTTTTCAGGGCTACGTTATATCGTACTCTCAATGACTTAGAAGACTTCAGGGGGCCGCCTAAGTACCTGAGAAGACGTGAGAGACGTCCGAGTCGCGGGTTGAAATCGTGGGTTCAAAACCTATTCGGATCGCCGATGATTTGGAAGTTGTAGCCAGCCGGATGCGCTCGCAGAAAACAATCGGCCGCCCGTTCGTCTCGCATCCGGTCAAGTTTTCGACGACTGGATCACCCTGGAGGAGAAGAGCACCGTGGGAACCCCACCGGAGCCATACCCGCGTTACCCACGCGCGCAGATCAGCCACCCCATTGCGCTTTCCGGAGGTTATTTGGAGCGCGCCTGTTTGGTGATTCCTTTATTGGTTGTGGCTGCTTCGCTGGTACAGAATTCTAGGGTTTCTAACTGATTGATATTGAACCCGCTTGCGGGCTCCTGGTTGAACACCATTGAATGTCGCCGATCTTCGAGGTTTTGAGCGCCTCAAAATCGTCTACAGCGCAAACGGATCCCTTGGGATTTCCAATTCGGAAAATCTGCTGCACGATCAGCGGGGGCTTGTCGTGGAAGCAGCAGCCGCGGGGGTCGGCGGAGTCGTTGGAGCAGGCACGCCTGCCTCCTTCAGTGCGCTGTCGAACAAGGCACGAAATTCGGAGGCCGGCTGGGCTCCGTCAATCATCTGGCCATTGACGAACATCGTGGGGGTGCCGGTTATTCCGAGGGATTCGCCTTCCTTGACAGAAGCCTTTACCGCTTTGTCATTCTGGGCTTTTACGCAAGATTGCAGTTTGGCGCTATCCAGCCCGAACTTCGCAACCTCGGTCATCGCGATGCGGTCGAGCGCGGCGAGTTGATTGTCCAGGCCCTTTTCCGAATCCACGGACTGGCGGTTGGCGTGAGTGTAATCGGCGAAATCCCAGTAGGCGTCATTGCTCTGTGATGCAAGACAATTTGCGTTTACGGCGGCGTGGACGGCCCAGGGATGAATTTCAGAAAGCGGAAAATCTTTGTAGATGAAAGCAACGCGATCGCCGTACTCTTTCAGGAGTTCGGGAAACAGTGTCTGATGGACGCGCGAGCAGTACGGGCATTGAAAATCATCGTAATTCACAGCCACAACTTTGGCGTTCGGGTTGCCTCGCACCGGGCGTCCCTTCACGTCGATCTTTCTCAGGTTTTCGAGGTACGGGTCTTTGCTCAAATCTATCTTGGCCACGCGCACCAACGTTTTCCGGTCTGTCGAGAGAAGGAATTCGTAATTCTGCTTCTTGCCATCACTATCAAACGTGACTGTAACCGTGTCGTAATTGGGGAATTCGCTGACGCGCGGAGAAGAAACAATGACCTTAACTGTCACGGGAACATTGTCGTCGGTCCGAATCCGCCGCTCGATCCGCTGCGCCAAATCAGTTGGGGCGAGCTGAGCCGAGCATGCGAGGCTGACCAGCAACAGGAAAATGAGAGTGGGCTTGTACGACATGGCTCCGGTCTGCGAACCTAACGGACGGAGCACCTCGCGTGTGATCGTTGTCCGGGCCGCCGCCAGCCCGCTAAGGCGGTGACGGGGCAGCCACCACCTCCTCCGCGCTAAGGCTTGGCTGCGGTTGGAAGGAAAGGCCACAGAACGTGCCAAGCGAGCGTAAATGAAGCCAGCCAAGCAACTCCAAACCAATCTCGTAAACGGAAACAGGGAGCAGGTCAGGTACGGGCAGCGAGCTATGGAAAAGACGGCGACGAAGCCGCCTCGGATAATGCGACTTTCTCCGATTTTGACCGCCCATGCTCGGGTGTATTTGAGCTTTATCGGCGAAATGTCCTCGCCCTCCGCATTTGGAAAAGCCACTGCACGATAGGCCATGCCATTGAAACGAAAGTCCAAAGGAGGGGAATATAGAGGTACCACAAAAATAGCAGTGCGAGTCCCATATAACCTAAGTTGAACAGCTGCAAAGAGCTGAATAGAAAGCAAGCAGCAATTAGAAGAGCCCACAAGACCACCGCCACGAGAAGCCGCGTTAGAACCTGTCGAGCTATCATGTGCCCCCCAACCCTTATATTTTCCAGTCGTCCCAATTTTCCGCAAAAACTATTCCAACGTAAGCAGAGCGCGAAAGGAGAATTCTCGGGCTACTGAAAGGACGGCCTCCATTTTACCTCCTCCGGGAATTGACACGAATTCCACAATCATTAAAGCGGACACACCCAACCCCACTGGAACATGTCACCGGGATCCATCCCACAGAGAGCGAAGCAAGCACAGTGTGTCGGCCGTGCACCGTTCTTATACTTATCCTTGATTGTGTCCCAGTTAGCTAGCAAGCATCCTCGAACGCAGTTGTCAATTGGGTCATCAAACGGGAGTTTGCAGACGTCACGATAAACGCCAGGAGGATACTTATCGCACGCTGGTCCCGGGGGTACATTTGGGCGCTTGAAAGCCGACGATATTATCGTACTAGGTATGCTAGTAGCTGCTAAAAGACACGGACCACCTGAGGAGCCTGTTGGGGTTCCAGTTCCCAAGAACCCTGTTGTTACGGGTGCGTCTCCTCCGCAATTCAGGCCGGGAAGAAGGCTAAACAAGTTTGATTCGTCGAGGGGTGAAGTGTTCGATATCATCGGCAGTCCCAGGGTTTCGTTGTTCGGCCACGCTCCGGTGTGTTGATGAGGCCCCGGGGGCGCACCTCCGCCAGGTGGCGGTGGACCCGGTGGAGGCGGTGGAGGCGGCGGTGGAGGACCGCAACTGGGATCAAAAGGATCGCAGCAGGATGGGTCGCTAGGATCGCAGCAGGAAGGATCGAAGGGGTCGCAAGGGCACCCATCGGGACCACAGGGATCATCCAGGCCCAGAGCATCGGTCCTATTCAGCGGGCGATTGCCGACGTAGGCATAGCGATTCCAAGTCTGCGGATCGGAGGGGTTGGCTGCGCCCAATCCCAACGGGTCGGGGGAAAGCCAGCGTCCCTGAACTGGGCTTTGCCTCCTAAACATGAAATCATAGAGGCCTCCTGCGCCACCCGCGGAACTGGCCTCAGTATCCTGATTTTGCCCGGTAAACGAAAGATCCTGGGTGACGCACCCAGACGAAGGAGCGGCATAGTTCTCTCCGAATGGTGCATAGGCAGCGTCCCAGTAGCAGGTGCGGCTCGGAGTTGTAGCCAGCCTAGAACTGCCCAGCCAGTCAGGGTGACGGTAAAACAGTAGCCCGGAAGAGTTGTACACCGCCTGGGCCCCGCCGGGCAGGCCGACGAACGCTTTTCTCAGGGTTGACCCGTTCATTAGCGCGAGCTTTGCGCCCGATGGGCTGTAAACGATTTCGGTCGAACTGGTGGGACTCGTAGCGCAAGCCGATCCGGTGTCCTGCTCGACGACCCGATCCAGGGCGTCATAGGTGGCGCAGACGCCACTTGCCCCAGAGTCAACTGTCGTTAGCCGGTTCGCAGTGTCCCAGCCATAGCTGTGCCAGCTGTCCGCCGTCAGAGCGCCATTATTGTTGTTGTAGGTGAAGGGCGTGGAACTCATGCGATTGGTGTAGTTGGTGTAGTCGTAAGACGGCTGAAAGGCGGTGCCAGTGCTCCCCGTGGGCACAGTCTTGGTGATGTTGCCAAACGGGTCGTAAGCGAAATTTTGATTGAACACCGTGGTCCCGCAGTTGGCGCTCGCGGCCCTGCCAAGATCGTCGTGGGTGTAGTTGCAGGTCTGGGTGTCCAAGGGATTTATTTGGTCCGCAATCACCAACTGCTGAAGCGACCCATTGGTATTCCAAGTAAGGGTTCCAGTATCGGTCTTGGTGTTTGGCGAGGCACCCATGCTGAATACGTAAGTATGCAACCTTCCGGTGTTTGGATAAAATGTGAAAGTATCGCTATCCGAAGAGCCATAGGTCAATCCCGTTACCTGGCTTGCGGCGTTGTAACTGACGGACGTGACTGGATACTGCCCGCTGGCAGCGGAGGCGGATGACGCCCGACCTTCTCCGTCTGCTCCGTAAGTAATCGTTGGCAGACCCGAGAGGTTGCTGATTGTGTTTGTCGCGCCGTTTGGCCATGGCGTCTCCGTGACGTGGAAGTAATAGTTGGTTCCGGAGTGCGGAGTTAATTCCCAGACATCGGTTTGCCGGCCCGTCGCAAAGTAGCTTAAGCCGAGGTCCGTAATCTTGCTGCTACAAGTGCCAGTGCAAGTGTACGCTTCCGCAAGGCGAGTCTTAGCGTTCGACATGGAGGTGCCGTTCACGGTAGCCGTGTCGTACACGAAGTGCTTGGCAGGCGTGCTGCTCGAAGGATAAGTTACGGCTCCCACCCGATGCAGAGCATCGTAGCCGCTGGAACACAAGGCATTTCCTGCCGCATCGAGGCGTTTTAGTAGGTTTCCGGCCGACGTGATGGTGCCGCAGGAAGCGTCGCTCGTGAGGGAATCGTAGATGTAAGTGGCGGCGACGTTGTTCGTCTCGGGATTAGTCTCGGAAGTTAGTCTGCTCAGCATGTCATACGCGTAGCTGCGCGTCTGATGGCCACTCGAAGCTTGGTTGTTTTGCGTGACGCTGGTCAAGTTCCCCAAAACGTCGTAGGTATAGCTGGTCAGGTATCCGTTTGCGGTCGTCTTTTGACTGCAAGAGGCACTGGGCCAGAGAGTGGTGCCGCTGGTGATTTCGCAAACCGATGTCAACCGGCCAAGAGCGTCAGATTCAGATTGCTTGCTTACCGTGGGTGAGGTTCGCGTCTTCAAAGTGTCATTCTTGGTGTAGGTGTACGAAGTAGAGCCGCCGCCGCTGTCACTGACAGTCTGGGTTCGTCCGGCGGCGTCGTAAGCGTATGAGGTTCCTGGATTGCTCGACGGGCACGTCGAAGTGCTCGTGGCTAGTGCCGCGCTGTAGGGCAGCGTGGTCAGATTGGTTCGCCCGAAGTTGTCGTAACACGTCGCGACGGTATCGTAGTTGCTGGCACTGGGCCCCTGTTTTGTCTGGCTGAAGATCGCGCGGCCAAGGCCGTCGTTAGTAGTCACCTTATCCACGGTCGAATTTCCGCCATTAAAAGCGGTGGCGTATTTGCTTTCGGTCTGGAATTCCACCGGGGGAGTAGCGGTGGTCAGGTAATAAAAATAATTGGTGGTAGTGCCAGCATTGTCCGTCGTGCTGTAGGGCCGCCAGAACACGTTTGTATAGTTCGACCCGCTGTAGGCAGTGCTGCTGACCTTGCTGTTTTCGTCTGTGACGGAAAGGAGAACGCCACCGTTGCAATCCCAGCTGAAGGAGCGAGACATGCTGCCTACCGGCTCCGAAATCGAGGTAACAAATGAGTTGCCGCACGACGGGGACGGAGTGCCGGTATTGTTGTAGTGGTAGGTGGTGCTCGTCCCATTGGTAGTGCTCGATGTGCTGACATCGGTCGAGGTCGTGAGCATTCCGGTGTTGTAGTAGGTGTATTTTCGATACAGGTTTGCGGTGCCATTCGCCTGAGCATTGACGCTGGTCAAATTCCCGCGCGAGCCAGTAACTGATATCCATTGCGGTGTTGTTCCACTAGGGGTCGCGACCGCAGTCTCGTCGTACCCGTATCCCGTATATGCCTTGATGACACTGCCGGAATCTTCAATTGTGACGCTCGATGGACGATCCACAATGCTATTGCCGAGCGATGCATAGGCGGTGATCGTCTTTCGGATTAGGGCGCCTACCGCTCCTGTTCCGTAATCGTAGTCATCAACTTCATGGATCAACCCATAAATATCGTAGGTGGAGTCCGTCTCAGCCTGAATGCCGTTCGCATCAGGCACATATCGGAAGTTGGTGATGCGCGTGATTTGTGCGGTGATCGCGGTGTTGTAACAATTTGCCGGCGTGCCAATGCTCTGGCCGTTGTAGCAGGTGATATCCGTACTCAACAGCGTGCCAGACGTGTACGCCAGTCGCTGGGTCTCATAGAAGTTGTTCAGGTATTCCTCGAATGATATTGCGGTTTGGTTGTTTGCCGGATCGGACACCGTGGTTGTCCACGCCGCCCCCGAACCAGAACGAGAATACGACCATGTTCCTCCGGGGCTGACAATGCGCTGCAGACCAAGAGTGCTCCCGTCTGCGCAGTTGATTCCGTCGTTCGAACCGGTGTAGCTGTACTGAATCACACCCCCAGTTGGCAGCGTTACCTGCGAAACGCGCCCTGTCGTGTAGCTGGAATTTCCCGGCGTGGGTTCATACGAGAGGCTATATTGCGATCCATCTGGAAGCACAATGCTGCTGGGCAGATAAACCGATCCAGTTGAGGTGTAATCCTGGATGGTTGGATTGGTGCACAGGAAGGCGGTTTTGATGTTATAAGGACTGAAATTGACCTGGTAGAACTCGCTTCCCGCCGGGCCCGTATACGTGAACTTCATCGGATTTGGCTGCGCGCCCGTAACCGTCAATGCGGTTGTCCCGAGCGTATCGGTGAATGCACCGTTACTGAACGTGATCTCGTTGCCGTTGGCATCTGTCGCGTTATAAGGGCTTGAACCCAACGGGGGACTCGTCAAGAATGGGAGAGAAGTGGTTGTCCCACTACTCGTTGTAATGTTCCCGGTGGAGGAGCCCACAACAGCGAAGGAGATCGAATATCCTGAACCGTCGCCAGCGGTTCCGGTCGTCTGGCCCCTCGCCCAGGGTGGTGGACACCCATAACCGCCGGGAGACATCATTTGAGCACCACCTACTCCCGGGAAGGGGTGGGCGGTTCCAAATGCGTCGTAGTAAAGGTAGTTACTGTAACCCAACACATACCATTGCTGGTTGTTGTAGCACGTCCCGCTAGACGTCACCGCAGTCGTGTAATTCAAGTAGGGGGTGTTCACTTCCAAATTTTGCCATCCCCAATAGCTGCCGTAGCTACCGGCCTGTGAGGAAGGCTGCCAGGTCTGGGCTCCATTCACTGTCACGATTTGATAAATCGAGCTGTCGTAGCCTATATCGAAGCTAAACGGAATTCCTCGTCCAGCTTTGTGAAGGACTGGAACCGTGAAATGAACATTCAGGTTGCCCAAGTTTACCGTGTCGAACTCTCCGCCGCCGATGCTGCTGAATTTGGGGACGCCCGTCGCAACCTGCCCACCGGCAAAAACAGTCAGGGCCAACAACAACGAAACGATCGGGAGAGTGCTGAGTATCGTGCGCTTCATAATGTTCCTCACTGAAGGCTGAACACGCTGTCCGGTAACCCGGTGTTGTAGGCGGCGGTTGTAATCGTGACGTCCAGGACGACGACGCCATTTAGGAGCTTTTGGATGCGGAACGGAACCTGAATTCCATTGACAGGTTGATAGTTCGCGAACCTAACTTCTGTTGATAAGTCGGTATTCATGTCGTTGTCGGCGTGGACGCGGGCACCGATAGCGAGCGGCAAGTTCGTATTCACATCCAGATAGAAGTTCGTCGTGCTCAGCCTTTGGAGTGTCCCGCTGTCGTACGAGGCTATCTGAAAGACGCGGATATGCTGGACAGAAACACCGCCGTGCTGCTCCTGACCTATGTATTTGAAGATGAAGTTTGGATTAGCGGCCTGCGTGAGAGAAGACAGAGCTGGGAAGAACCACGCCGCGTCTATCCAACAGTTGTGCTGAGCGTAGGCAGTGGCCGATCCGCCGTCTTGGTTCCACGCACCTGCCGGTACGCCGCTCGTGATGTTCCGAACATCCGAACGTGTTCCGCCGCTTAGATTGAGGTCAACCCGGCTTTCGGCGGTGCCCTTCGCCTCAAGCATGGCTGTACCACTTTCGTTGTCAGAACCCCAGGTAGAAATTGCGTTTCCGTTCAGGGTGATATCGTTTACCGCGACACCGCCAGTGAGTGCCGCGACTGACTGTTGAGCGAGCGAAATGGCCTGCGGATCACTAGTCGGTGGTGGATTTTGGGCGACCGCACTGACGGCGACTAGAAACACTGCAACAACTGCGAGGCGATGCATACACATCCTCCACAATCTACTCTGTGTACAAAACATCGTGGTTTACAGACGGCTGACTTCCAGCAGATGTCCCGAACAGTTCCGGGGAATGCAAGCTATCGCGTGGATGGACGGCATCCGTCCAGCAGTTGAGTGAGGCGCAGGGCGATGATTGTCCGCTGGCGTTGATCCACGCATCCTGCGGAGGCCTCCCGTACCGTTGCGCAGCTCGCTGCGGTTCCCGCCGCTGATAGCCAAATCGAGCTGACTCTCGACGTTCGTTTTTCCGTACGCGGTGGGAGTCCCAGTTTCGCTGTCGGTTCCGAACGTCCAGATTGCAATCCCAGACAACGTGACATCACTGACAGGGTTGCCACCAGTTAACGCTGCGATTGATTGAGACGCGAAGGAGACCGCCTGAGGATTGCTTTGTGGAGGATTCTGAGCGGACTTTACGGACACTAAGAGCGGAATGAGGGGCGCACCAAACACGCAGCGAGCCATTGGCTCACCTCCATGTGGTTCGCGGTTGGCCCCCTCGAATCAACCGTGCGCGCGACTGTAGGCTAGTTAAATGCCTGTGTCAAGGAAAAAGAGAGTGTTTCTTCGCATCCACTGAGCAAGCGAGCAACGCTCAAAGCGCACGTACGTGCCGACGCGGACTGACGGAATGCGTCCCGCCCCAGGAACTTCTGGCTTCGCAAGTTTCGCACGACGTTTGCGATGTGAGTCGCGCGGACAGGGTGAAGGCGATTCTCGCTTATCAAGTGGGAGTCGATTTCTGACGATTGATCTTATAGGCAAGAAAAGTAGGGTTAACGCGATAGTGGGTAAGCTGGGCCATACTAAGAAACCTTCGTAAACATGAGTCTAGCTCATAATTCGGCTACACCTTCTGCAAGCAAGCTACCGGCTCTACCGGCTAATGCCATAGTAGTGGCCTGGCTCTATGCTGTGCTCCTGTTCGTGACTGGGTTTCTGCAGGTCGACGGTCTGCACTGTTTCGGGAGTGGGAGCTTTTCTAAGTGGTCCCTTGCCTTCTTCGTGGGCGTTATCGCAACCTTGCTCGTGCGCAACCGGCAGTTCGCGACGTTCACGCTCGCGTAAAGACGGTTTCTGCCTTTCCAAGGAAGGTCCTTGCGCTTTGCGCGCCAGCTCAGAGGCGGACTGACGGGCATCTGAGCTTGCTACCGTTTCTCGCAGCAGTTCTTTATCGCTCGTCACGACAGTGATGCTCTCCCGGCCCCGCGAAGCAGCCACGTAGAACAGCTCTTTGCGCATCGCATCACCGGAGATAACAATGGCATCGACCGATTTCCCCTGACTGCGATGGGCAGTGACAGCGTAGCCGTGTGTGAATTGCTTGTAATTCTCCGGCACAGTACGCCCATCCTGTAGATGAATGCGGCCCTGCACATCGATGCGGGAAACCGTCACCAGCTCTCCATTGGTAGCGCGAAAGCCAAGCTCTCGCCTATTTGCCGTCAACAACAACTTGTCGTTGGGAGCAACGTCGATGGCGCGACGTTCATTGACCTCAAAGAACTTTGCTTGCTTCGCTGTGAAGTGGCGTTCTTCGCCGCGTGCGTTGCGGGCAACGACCTTGCCGTTTTCCACTCCGATGACTTCCAGCGATTCATGCCTGGCAACACCCTTGACCGCTCGGTGAAATTCCAGTACCTGACCTTCACCATAGTTCCGCGTGTCACTTTTCTCCGCACTCGTCCAGTTCAGTGGTACGTGGTGCTCTTGGTGGCTGTTCATTCCCAGCTCCCCCGTGCGCGTGCGCTCCGTGCGGATAGCCTCGGTGATATTGCCAATTTCTTCGTGTGTGGCGGCGACAACCAGCACACTGCGCGGTTGGCCCTTCGCATTGGCCTCAGCCTGCGCCTCCGAGTAGGCTTGTTGAACCGCCTGTGCCCGGTCGGACCACGGGACCTCACGCACAGCACCGATTTGTTCCAGCTTGTCGAAACCGCGCTCGGGATCACGGCGCAATTCCTGAATCGCTTCGCGATAGCCATGGGCGGTCTGCCGTTGCACTTCGCTAAGCGAAACACTTTTCAAGTGAGACTCTCCTTCCAGCACACGAAGAGCATCGCTGGCTTCGACACTTCGAATCTGCTTGGTGTCACCGCTGAAAACGATTCGCGTTGATTGCTCGTCGGCCAGCTTCAGTAGTTCGGACATTTGACGGCCGGAAACCATGCCCGCTTCATCCACGATCAGCGTTCTCCCGAATAAGTCTCTTGGAGCACTCCGGCCCTGTAACAACCGTTCCACAGTGATGGCATCCGAGAAGCCGACTTTCTGTAGTTCTTCAACCGCGCTCATCGTGGGAGCCACCGCCAACACCCGGCGCCCGCTCTCTTCGATGCCGCGCTGCAGCTCTTGTAGCGTAGCGGTTTTCCCGGTGCCTGCCGCCCCACGAATGTTCACGGCCAGGTCACGGGAATTGAGAACAAATTCGATTGCCTGTTTCTGCTCGGGACGGAGGAGGGCGGAAGCAGCGAATTCATGCTGCCCGACTAACCGTTCGAACTGACCGCTGCCACGATTGATCCGCTCGATCATGTCCCGCTCTCGGTCAAGACTCTCGCGTGTGGCGACTTCCTTCCCAGCCTGTAGGATTTTGCCAGCGCTCTCTTCCAGCGAAAACTCACCTTTCAGGTCCGCCAAGTCGATCCGGCCTCGGCCGTGGCGGAGTGCTTCCGTCAACAGTTCGTGGTCGAGCGCCACGGAGACGCGCTCAAAGACGTGTTGTTTTGCGTAATCGAGGGAGGGAGTTGCTCGCTCCAGTTCTGGCCGCTGCGCTTGGGATCTCTCCCGGACTGCCTCGCGGATCTGTTCAAGGGTTAGGCTCTCCTCTGGGGTCAATCGGGCCATTTGGCGCGAATGCACTTCCGCGGTTGAAATCTCAACCAGCTTGTCGGCCCGCGACTCACGAACCAGCACGGCAATTTCGTTGTCGGTGGGCTGACGACCCTTACTTCCGACAAACTCGGCAATGGCCCGGTCGCGCTGCTCGCTGCGCTGACTGTATTTTTCGAGCAACTCCTCGGAGACACCCTTGATCTCAAAACCCAGGTTCTTGCCCTTGGAGCTGCGCCGGTCCTTGATCTCATAGCCCAGAGACCGCACTTCGCGGGCAAGTGCGTTCCGGTAGACCTCAGTTAGGTAAGACCGCTGCTCGTAGATATCGGAGGCTTGCAGCGCTTTCCAACGCCCCTCCACGCCGTCGTAGGTCAGATTAGCGGCAACCGTGTGGGTGTGAAGCTGGGGGTCAAGTTCCCGGCTGGTGTCGTGATGGTAGACGGCCAATACAAGATTGCCCGTGATGCGATTATCATTCGCCCTGTCTCTTCGGACCCGGCTTGCAGCCTGACATTCCAACTCCTTCAGCGCTTCTTGAACGGCCTTCCGATGCGCTTCCGTGAGTCCGGCGTCCCCGGCCAGCTTGGCCATGATGGAAACCGACTTTGGAGCCGAGATGGTGAAGTCGTACAGATTCCGGCCACGGCTCTGGGTCGTGCCATCAGCGGCTGTGCGGTCGGCGCTGTGGCGTTGCCGGAGGAACTCGCCGCTTTGGGGATCGAGGCCCTGGCGCAATGCCTCGAATTGCTCCGACCGAACCTCCCCGGCCAGGTTGAGCAACTCCGCTCCTCGCCCCTGCCATTGGCCCGTGACGCGCTCGCCTTCGGCGTAGTAGTCGCTGTGCTGCAAATGGCGTGCGGAGTAGCCGGTTCCGTCGGACATGGCGCGAATGGTAAGCATGGTTGAAGAACCCTTAACGTCTCACTTGCAAGAAGACACCATCCCTAACGCTCCGCGTTAGGTCCGGTGACAGGTACACGACCTGAGGCTTATCCGGTGTGCATCCGGACTTTGTCCGGTGTCTGTCCGGTGCAAATCCGCTGCCTGTCCGGCCATCCCTTCGACCCACGTTCGGCGTCTGTATCAGTAACGGCCTTTGGCCGGATTCCATCTCGCCTGACGCATTGGGAGAAATATTATGGACGCCAAATTTGAAGCCATACTCAATAGCTTGCCAACAAAGGAACCGCGTTCCCGCCTCGAACCGTACGGCGAGCTAATTACTGAGATGCGAAAGCGCGGCCGTACTTATCGAGAAATTACACAGGTCCTAAAGAAAGCCTGCGGCCTCAAGGTAGGTGCGAGCACCGTGAATGACTTTGTACTCGCACGGGCGAAATCAAAAGCGAAGCGGTCCCACTCGTCTTCGAGAACAATAGCGACTAAGAAGAACACGGAAGGACTTACAAGTACTTATAAGGACACAGAGGCTCGCGAGAGCACTGGAAGGCCTCAGAAGGCATTGGAAGGCATTGCAAGGACGATTAAGGAATTGAAAGACCGACCGCGGAAAACGGGCGCAAAAAAACTTTTGTTCGAATACAACCCGGACGAACCATTACGGCTTCAGCATAACAAGCAACGGAAGGAGTAGTCATATATGAACGAGTCTAGCGAGTCCAGTGCTACTGCGGCAACCCAACTGAAAAACGTGGATTCACGCTCTGCTGTCTCGTCCAACGCTACAGCGAAGCGCGTCATTCTCACCATGGGAGGAAAGGGTGGCGTCGGCAAAACGAGCTTCATGCTGGTTCTGGCCGAATGGTTCGAGAGTCACCAGATTCCGGTCACGCTTCTCGACCTCGACACCGAAAACAAAGCTCGCGGAAGTTTGAATCACTATTTCGACGGCACGGTGACCAAGGTGAACATTCACACTGCCGCCGGCCTCGACGCCTTCGTTGACTTCTTGGCCGAGGGCGCGCCCATCATCCTCGCGGACATGGGCGCAAGCTCCGGGCAGGTAACTCACGAGTGGTTCGACTGCATGTTCGAGGATGTGGCAGCCACGGGCGTGACATTCACGGCCATCGGCATCGTCACTCCCGACCCGGCAAGCGTGGAAAGTGTTCTGAGCTGGGCGGCAAGACTCCAGGACAGAGTGAACTACGTTGTGGTTGAGAACGCCATGACACATCAAGCTGACTTCTCCTACTGGCGGGACAGCGAGCAAGCTAAGCAATTTCGCACGGTCTTGCAGCCAGTTGTCCTCACGATGGAGTTTCGTCTGCCGGAACTCGAAAACCCCGCCCGACAACACGGCGTCACTCTGGGCCAAATCGTCGAACGGCGGGTGAGTGTCCCGGAGCTACAGCGGGCGTCACTGGTGATCCGCGCTCAGAGTTACCGGCGACGACTCTTTGCGGAGATTGAAAAGGCGACGGAGTTGCTCTTGCCGTGAACTCCAAGCCCAAACTCATAGAAGAACAACCTGCCGAGTCCGACTTCATCGACGACATCGCCACGCTGCTGCCCACAGAACAGCGCCCGCTTTGGTATCGCGACATGGCGCACCTGCGCCGCTTGCCCCCAGATGACGAGATGTTGCGGATTGCCCGTGCAATGGGCTTTCTGGCATTGGTGACGCGGCAAACACCGGCGCAAATCGCCATCGAGCGGGAACAGATTGCCTCGATCTTAAGCGACAGCATTAAGGCCATGCAGTCCGCCCGGCAAGACGCAATCGCTCTGCATCGGCAACTCGATGAACGACTGACGCAGTTACCGGCAACAATCGCCGAAGGTATCAGCCCCGTCGCCATTGCCGGGAAACTCAGCGAGAGCCTGCGCCAGCAGTTTGTGGCAAGTGGCATTCCTGAGACAGCACAAGCCCTCGCCGTGGTCTCGAAACAAACGAAGCAAGTCGCCGTAGAGTTTGATCGTTCGTTCAAGCAACTGACGGACTCCTATCGAGGTGTTGCCAGCGATGCCCGCAGGGCGCTCGATCAGATGGGCAGCAGCATCGAGTACGCCACGGCCGCTGCGACGCGAGCAGCACATGACCTAACGCACACTTTCCTTCGCGAATACAAGTGGTCGGTCCTCGCTCTGTGCAGCGCCGCACTGGCCTTGGGATTTGCGCTGGGTACGCTGTACTACCGCTGGATGAATTCAACGGCACCGGAACCAACCCCGAACACGGTCGTGGCTCCGTCTAAACCAGAGGCAGCAGCGCCGAGCACCACTACAACTCACCCTGCCCGCAAGATTCACACTAAATCCACATCGAAGGATGAGGCGGCGCAATGAAGCACGCGAACAACATCCTTCGCATCCAGCGTCTTCTTTCGCTTCCACATGAACGCAACCGGAAGTGCGAAGAACACGTCAAGGGGCTGGCCCTCTGGCGCGGCTCCCTCCGGTCGCCATTGACTGAACCTTCTCAGTTCCAGTCTGGAAGCGAAAGAAGAAAATCGAAATGTCACAACCTTCATTCCAACGGAGTCAATATGTGTCCCCCATACCAACCCTCTGATCCTGAATATTCTTCCCCTGAATCGGTCGCCCAGGGTTTCGACGCGGAACTCCCAGCATGGCTGACCGCAGCAGAGGCAGCACAATACCTCAACGTGAAGGTGCGTACGATGCTGCTCTGGGCGCGACAAGGCAGGGTAAAAGCCTACGCACTCAGCGGGACACAACGCCGAGTCTGGCGTTTTCTGCACGCAGACTTGGAAGCAATAGTGACCCCGAAGAAACCTGTGGTAAGCTCGGCGCAGCCGTCCGTGCTCGTAAACGAAAGGAGCATATGAAACGAGCACGGCTACAACAAGGTAGTGTTGTCTTCGACAAGCGTCGAAGAACTTGGAATTTCCTCTGGTGTGAGAACGGCCATCGACGCACGAAACTCATCGGCTCGGCATGCGAGTTCCCCACGAAGACATCAGCGTGGCGTGCTGCCGAACCATTTCGGCGCTGGGTGGAAAACCCAGTCAACAGCGACCTGGACGTCACAGTGAATAGTATCGTAGCGCAGTACCGGAGCGAAAAAATGCCTCGACGCTTCAGCACACGCCGGAGCTACGAGGCTTGGCTCAACAATCACATACTCCCACGCTGGCGGAACTGCCCGCTCACAGACTTGCAAGCCCGTCCCGTGGAGCTGTGGTTACAATCTCTGACTCTTTCCCCTAAGAGCAGAGTTCATGTGCGTGGCCTTATCCATGCACTTTGGGATTACGCCATGTGGCGCGGTGATACGCCCACGCAACGTAACCCCATGGAGTTGGTCACAATCAGGGGGGCAACCAGGCGAATGCGGAAGCCACGCAGTTTGACGGTGGAAGAGTTCCAACTGTTCCTGCAACACTTGGAAGAACCCATCCGAACAATTGCGCTCGTCTGCGTTTGCTTTGGTCTGCGCATCAGCGAATGCCTTGCTTTGAGGTGGTCAGATGTTGACTGGCTCAGCGGCAAGCTCAAAGTTGAACGCGGAATCGTCCGCCAACAAGTTGACGACGTGAAAACCATCTACTCGGGCAAACTGATGTCCATCGATGCAGCGATGTTGGAAGTGCTGAAAACGTGGAGGCAGAAAAGCCAATTTTCGTCGGATGAAGATTGGATGTTTGCCAGCCCAGTTAAGCTTGGCCGGTTACCGGTCTCCTACCCGTGGGTCTGGCTAATGTTTCAGCAGGCAGCTTCCAAAGCCGGAATTGGGAAACTGGGCACCCATTCATTGCGCCACAGCTACCGCTCCTGGCTCGATGCCGTGGGAACTCCGATCGCTGTCCAGCAAAAACTGATGAGGCACTCGGACATCCGAACAACGCTGAACATCTATGGCGACGTGGTCACGGATGAGATGGCACAAGCGCACTCGAAGGTCGTAGGGCTGGCCCTACCCCGCAAACTGATTGCAAACTGATTGCTGGGCGAGCTAAGTCGTTTAAAACTGGCGGAGAGAGTGGGATTCGAACCCACGTTACCCTTTCGAGTAAACACGCTTTCCAAGCGTGCGCCTTCAGCCACTCGGCCATCTCTCCAGCGCCATGCGAAGCGATCGTTTTGATTCTAACAGTGCTACGGATTGCTCGCGAACTGCAGATCCCTCACTTCATCCGGGATGACAACTCGGGGGACTGGCTTCTGCTACTAGCCTGATGTTGCCAGCTTTCCTCGGGCTGGTGCAACTAGAAGGAATAAATCAGGAGCGGGATCCCGAAGCAGCGGCCGCTGCTGCGGCGTTCGGAGTTTCTGGCGCCGCCGGAGAGTGCCCATTCGTTGGTGGAGTGGTTTGGGTGGGTGGCGTGGGTGACGCCGGTGGGGCGGGCTTAGCCTGACCCACGCCCTCAACCACGCGATGACTCAGGCAGTAGAGCGCCAGTTCCAGCCGGTCGGCGACTCCCAGCTTGTCGTAAACTTTGCGAAGGTAATTCTTGACCACCTGCTCGGTGGTGCCAACCCGCAGGGCAATCTCTTTGTTCTTCATCCCCTGCGTAACACAGGAAACAATGAGCGACTCTTTGGGCGTGAGCGACACTTTGGGACGCGACCCTGCCGGACGCACCCCCTGTGTGCGATAGGCCTCGAGCACCCAGGCGACGGCGCGGCTCTCGAGCCAGGATTCACCCTGAGCGACTTTGCGTAGACATTCGACCAGTATTTCCGGCTCAATTTCGCGCGAAACGATGCCATGCGCGCCGCGCCGGAACAAGTCGAGCGTCATCTCCTGGTCGGGTTCTTGCAGCACGACAACCAAACGGCAGCTCGTATTCTGCCGGAGAAGATCGGAAACAGCATCCGCTGGATTCGGCGACAGGGCCGCCTCGAAGATCACAATATCGGCGGAAAATTTTTGAATGGCAGCAATCGTCTGATCGAGGCTCTCGGCCTGTCCGACAACCCGTATGTCGTCCTCGAGCGCAAAGATCTTTCGCAGCCCGACGCGGAAAATGGCCTGCGTATCCGCCACAATCACGCGGATGGTGCCTTTGCTGCCCTCAGGCTGAACGCCTTCGCCTGGCTCGACACTGCCCGAAGTGCTGACCGAAGTGCTGCCCATCCGTCCTCTTTTCGCGCCTACCTGCGCGGCCGAACTGCGCGCAAACTACCTGCGCTCAAAACGGTACTCGTCAATCACCACACCGACTCCACGCCGGCCACCATCTTCAAAGCTGCGCACTACTCGTCCGCGGCAATCCACCTGCACGTCCGCTTCTGCGCCCACGACATCGGCGGGAAGAGAGAGCGTAAAATCGACAGCCGAACCGACAGGCACATCGGCATCCATGCGGAACAAGACGCCATTGGCGGAAATGTTCTCCGTCTCAACCGTCTTCCCTGAGACGCCTTGGCCCGTGATTCCCGACTGGTTGACCGCCGACGTCGACTTCAATGCCACCGGCAGTTTTATGGGAAAGCGCGGCGCGCCTTGCATATCCGTATAACCCCGACGATTCTTGCTGACTTCAGCAACGGTTTCCTTGGCGGTTTCAGACACGTTTGCGACGACCTTCTTTCCGGTTCGTGCCGTGCACCACTCCCATTGAGCATGTGCACATTTCAGGCCGAGATTACACCCCAGCACCCGCCATGCAAAGTTACGGAAGTCATGGAACAAAGGCGTCGAAGTGCCACTGGTACAGCGACTTAGGGGCGTACCAGAGATGCTGTGAGCGAGGTCACTGCGGCCGCAGCACTTAGCCGTTAGCATTTAGCACTTAGCCTGCCCGGCTAGCTACTGGAGGCACCCTTGAAGGACTCTCCCGACTCGCATGTTGGGGAACGATCTCACGGCTCACGTTGGCGATTTATGCCGCGACCTTGAAATTTCCACGGGAAGAACTTTATGGCCTGACGAGTCAGATTCGGCGATGCGCAGTTTCCGTCGGCGCGAATATTGCCGAGGGTTGTGAAAAAAATGGGGAATCGCGAGTTTCAACGCTTTCTCCAGATTGCGTCCGGCTCGGCGAATGAACTGGACTGCGAGTTGCTCCTAGCGAAGGACTTGGTTTGCCTGGCGAAACCCGACTACGCGAAAATCGCAGATGAACCATCGCAGATCCGAAAGATACTGAGCTCTCTCTCTGCTAAGGAAGGTTAATGTTAACCGGAAGGGCTAAATGCTAATTGCTGACTCAGAACTTCGTCGCTTCCGTAAAATTGAACTCCCGCACCGTCATCGCCGGCACCACCATATCAAACGATTCCTCTCCGCAAGCGCGCACCGGGATGCTCATCGCCTCGACATTCGATAGCATCGAGATCAGGCTCTGATTAAAACGGAAATTGCGCAGACCACACTGCACCTTGCCGTTCTCCACCAGGAACGTTCCGTCGCGGGTCATGCCGGTCACGATCTTCTCGTACGGATCCACTTCACGGATGTACCACAGCCGCGTCACGAGCACGCCGCGTTCGGTTGCGGCAATCATTTCTTCGACGCTTCGCGACTTTTGTGGCACTCCGAAAACAATGTTCATCGGCATCTCACCCACCTCGTTCGGCAAAGGAAATCCGTGCCCGGTGGGTTCGATGGTGCCAACCTTGGCCGCATACTCCGACTTCTTCATCTTCTGCGCGGTGGCGCGCGCATACACGACGCGCCGAACCACGCCGTCCTCGACCAATTGGACGCGCTGGCGCCGCAGTCCCTCGCCATCGAACGGCGAACCCGCTTGCAGAGGATGCGCCACGTCATCGGAGATGTTGATGTTCTCGCCAAAAAGTTTGGCGCCGATCCGGTCGTTTAGAAACGAGCGCTGGTCCAGAATCGCCACCCCGCTGTAGTCCCAGAACATGAACCCCACAATGTCGAGCACAGCGGCCGGTTCAAGAATCACCGTGTACTTCCCCGGCGCAGTCTCCCGCGGATGAGCTGACTCGACCGCCTTTTGCGCAGCCGTCTCCCCCAGCCACTTCGGATCGAGGTTCCTCACGTCGGGCGAATTCGCCTTCTGCCAGCCGGAAGAATCATCGCCCAGCATGGTGATGGAAATCTCAGCCAATGTCTGGCGATGCCAATTCGCTACCCCTCGACAGTTGAAGATTCCTTCCTCAGATTCCGAGGTCGAGTAGATCCCCGCCGTAGTCAGATTGTGTTTGCCGGCAACGGACACGATGCCCCTGACCACTTCCGCGCGATCAGCGGGAGTAATCGCCGCCGTCTGCTCAAAGAACCTGGATAATGGAGCGACGGGCGTCCCGCCCGTCCTTCCGAGTGCTTCCAAAGTATCCGGCATCGGCAGTAAATCAGGATCCGGCGCCTGCACTTTCGCGAGATTCTCCGACGCAGCCACCGCCCGCTGCAGACTCTCGTCGTCAAACTGATTGGTAGTGGCGCGCGCCGTCCGACCGGCAAAATTCGTGCGGATCGAAACGACGGAATTCTCTTCCTCCACATTCTGATGAATGGTGTTGTTAGCGAAGCGAGTCAAAGCAAAGCGCGAGCCGGTGAAAATGACTTCCACCTCGTCAGCAGACGAGAAGCGCCGAATTCGGTCAAAGATATCGGCGGCGAGTTCTTTGGTAAGCATTCCCGAATTTCCCGTAGAGACGCGGCTCGCCGCGTCTCCCCCCGCCACAGAACCGTCGCCCCGCAAGCAAAGACGGACCAAGCCCCGTCTCTACGAATACGCCGAGCCGACGCGAATATTCCGGAACCGGGCCGGACTCGCCCCATGTCCCGTGCCCACAACCTGCTGCGGCTGGCCCTTGCCGCAGTTTGGAGTTCCCCACAGCGTCCACTCGTCGCGGGAGCAGATCGCATCCATCGAATTCCAAAACTCCGTGGTGATCCCCGAGTAGGAAGGATTTTTCAGCATCCTCACTCGCTTACCTTTCTTGATCTCCCACGCAATCTCGCATCCGAACTGAAAGTTGTAGCGTTTGTCGTCAATCGACCAGGACTTGTTGGTCTCCATGTAGATGCCCTGGTCAGTCGCGGAAATGAGCTGTTCCAGACTCAGCGGCCTCTCTCCGGGCAGAATGCTGACATTGGTCATGCGAATCATGGGCAGCCGGTTCCAACCTTCGGCGCGCAGCGTGCCACCGGATCGCGTCGCGCCGATGGTGTGCGCCGTTTCGCGCGAACTCAGATATCCCGTAAAACGTCCATTCGTGATAATTGGCGTCGACTGCGCGGCCACACCTTCATCGTCATAGGCGAAGGTTCCCAGGCCCGGTCCGTGTTGTTGCCGAGCGTCGGCCACGACGTTGACCAGTTCGCTGCCGTAGCGCAAATTGCCTAGTTTTTCCAGCGTGAGGAACGACGTGCCCGCAAAATTGGCCTCCATGCCGAGCACACGATCCAGTTCAATCGGATGCCCGATGGATTCGTGAATCTGCAAGCCCAGTTGCGATCCATCCAGAATTGTTGTCGCCGTACCCTCCGGGCATTGATCCGCCTGATGCAACGCGACCGCTTCTTCCGCCACGCGCCGGGCATTCTCCACCAATTTCATCTCTTCGATCTGTTCATGCCCGCGATTCTGCCATTGCCCGCCGAACGAGTTTGGATAGGACCGCTTCTGAATCTCGGAGCCGGCAAACGCATACGCCGTATATCCCGCACCGGTCGAATATTTTGTCTGATGAATGTCAGAGCCCTCGGAAGAAAGAAACCACGACTCTTCGCGCTGGAAGTTCATGCCGGTTTCGGCGAGCGTGACTCCGGCAACAGCGCGCATCTCCGCGTCAACCCTCAACAACAGATCGAGATTCTGCTCCACCGACGTGGTGAACGGATCGACCTTGAATGGTGTCGTCCACGCCGCCACCGCCGCGGGTTCGGGAGCCAGTCGAACGTCTTCCCGCTTCACCCGCGCCGAGGCTTTCGCAATTTCAACCGCGCGCGCGGCCGCCGCTTCCACCGAGGCGCGGCCCAAATCCGCGGACGCGGCAAATCCCCAAGCACCTCCCGCGATCACGCGCACGCCGATGCCAAGCGACTCGGACTCCGAGGCGTGCCCCACCCGTCCGTTCTTGGTAGTCAGCGAGCGATTGCGAATTGCCACCACCCGCGTGTCGGCATAAGTCACTCCGTGCACAGATGCGGCGTCCAGAGCAAGACGGGCAGCAGCCTTCATTTCAGATTTAACCTATCATGGTTCGTGTGGTGACGGGCGTCTCGCCCGTCCAGCCGAGCGCAGATCGGCAGCTGCCAGTGGCCACGTCAGTTCTGGATTCGCGATAAAGTCACTGCAACCCAGGCGCGGCAACCGCCAGCGGAGCTTTCTTGTGCGCAACGTCGACGAGGAAGCGGCCACCCTGCAGATGATCGCCATGCGACTCTGCTCCATCTTCCCCTTCGCCGCCGGAATCGGTCCACAGGCTGCTCACTTCCACCTTGCCCGAGCTCGCCGCCATCTTGGTTGGCTGGCGTCGCTGCTTATCAACGTAAGCCTTGATCACCTGGGTCGCCAGCCGCGCCGCCAGCCTCCCGTGCTCGCCGCCTTCAAACAGCACACACACAATGATGTCCGGATTGCGCCGGGGCGTGAAACCCACAAACCATCCGTTCTGAGCGAAATCCTCGTTATTCTGATGCTTCGCGCGCAGAGCCAGCGAAACAATCTGGGCTGACCCGGTCTTGCCGGCGATATCGATTCCCGGAATGTGCGCCGAGGGAGCCGTGCCTTCCGGCAGCAACACCCGGCCCATCGCATCCGTGATCAGGTTCCATCCCGCTGGCTCAAACGGAATTTCTTTTACTTCCGCATAGTGCGTGGTCTCAACGTACCCCTGCGGCAGGTTCGTCGGATTAATCACGTGCGGCACAACCATGCGCCCATCCATCGAAATGGCGCCGATCGCGCGCATCAATTGCACCGGAGTGATCGCCACCGCACCCTGGCCGATGCCCACCGAAATCGTCTCTCCGGCGAACCACTTCTGCTTGAAATTGCGGATCTTCCATTCTTCCGACGGCATCACGCCGCTCACTTCGTTAGGCAGGTCGATACCAGTCTTCTGCCCCAATCCAAAGGCGGTCGCGTATTTTGCGATGCGATCGATGCCAAGTTTTTCCGCCAGCGTATAAAAGAAAACATCGCAGGACTGGTAAATCGCTTTCGGCAAATCGACCGCGCCATGGCCAGTTTTCACCCAGCAACCGAAGCGCCGGCCATAGAACGTCGCGCCCCCATTGCAATGCACGTTGAGGGTCTGCGCAATCCCTTCCTGCCACCCAGCCGTCGCCATAATGATCTTGAACGTCGACCCGGGTGCAAGCTGGGCCTGAATCGCCTTGTTCAGGAGCGGCTTGTCGGGATCGTTGATCAGCTTGTTCCATTCGTCCCGTGAAATCTTCACCGCGAAATCATTGGGATCGAAAGTTGGCCTGCTCACCATGGCCAGGATTTCGCCAGTATGCGGATCCATGGCCACGATCGCGCCGTTCTTCCCTTCGATTGCCTGCTCCGCCGCGATCTGTAAATCCAGGTCCAAAGTCAGCTTCAGCTGCTTGCCAGGCTCGGCTGGAGTCTCATCCAGACGGCTCACTTCCCGCCCACGGCTATTCACAATCGCGCGCCGCGATCCGTTCTTGCCCATCAGAATGCTGTTGTACTGCTTCTCGACTCCGCTCACGCCGACCACGTCGCCCGGAGTATAGAGTTCGAACTGCGGCTGATTGAGCATGTCCTCGGTCACTTCGCCGACGTAGCCGACGAGGTGCGCCATGAAGCCGTTGCGCGGATACAGCCGCCGATGCGCCATGATCGTTTCCAGTTCCGGAAACTCGTTCTTGTGCGCCTCGATGAATGCCAGCTCGTCGGGTGTGATGTCTTCCTTCAGGAAAATCGGCTGGTACTGCGGCATCGACGAGAAGCGCCGGATGCGCTGCCGCACTTCCTCGGTGTTCAAATGCAGCCCCTTGGCGATCGCTTCCGCGTCTGCGTTCAGATCTCGCGTAGAATCGCGCAGCAGGAGCGCGGAAAACGAGGGGTAGTTATCGACAATGATGCGGCCCTCACGATCCAGGATTTTGCCGCGCGGCGCCAGAATCGGCACATTGCGAACACGGTTCTGCTCCGCCAGTTGCGCGTACTTGCCGCTCTGCATCACCTGCAGCTTCCACAGCCCGTAAGCCAGAAACAGGAAAATGAGCAGTACGATGTACTGCACGGCGGTGAGCCGGAGCGCGGAAACTTTTTCTTCGCGGCCGAACATCAATCCTCAATTCCTGCCAGCAGGCATAGGCGCCCCAGCCCGAAATCGGCGATGCCTGTGGGCCTGGAAAGCACTGGAAACGTAAGCTCTATTCTAACCTGCAGGCCCGTCTTGCCCGAAATATTGCAACGAAAACGAAAGTTTTCGACTCGAATGCTGGTAGTTATAAAGGGAGCGACGGGACCGGGCGCGGACGCCCGACTCTCCACCAGGAAGCATTGCGGGCCAGTCGCTGGGTCATGTACAACCGTGAATTGAACTTGTCACCCCTTGGGGGCAACAATAGAGCTCAGGAATTACGTCTTACATACTTCCGGCCAAGGAATTGAATGCGGATTCGCAGTTTCATCATCGCTTACGCGCTCGTGCTTGCCATTCTGCTCTTCGCCGACCGGCGACCCGGCTCCGCGCAGCAAGATCGCTATTCGCACGTAGTCGACCTGACCGATGCGCAAAACGCGACGGCGCCGCATGCCACGGAGTCCAGAACTCGCATCATTGCCCCCGGTGCGCTGATTCCCGGGACTTGGGCCGCTGGCCAGATTCCGCCTGAACGCCTCGTCGCTCCGCTCGTGGTTATGGACTTGAACGCAGCGATCAACGCAGCGAACCAGGACAGCCGGCAGATTTCTCTCGACGATATCGCCGCGTGGGAATCGCGGCACGGCATGATTCCGCAGGGAGCCGTCGTTGCCATCCGCCGCGCGGGCGCACACGATGTTCGAACGACAGACGATCTGTCAACCAACGATCTGTCAATGCCGTTCCCCATCGCCCGCGACGCGGCTCAGTTCCTCATGGACGCTCGCTACACCATCGGCTTTGCCGTCGAAACACCGGTGAACATGACCTCCGACCGCACCCTGGCGCGCCAACTCGCCCTCCACGGAAGTTATGTGGTGGAAAGAACCGCGCGCTTTACCTTCCTGCCCGCGACCGGATCGCTCGTCATCGTCGCCCCGGCAAGAGACAAAAAAACCGGCGAGACCGCTGTTCGCATCCTGGCCATGGTGCGGTAGTCGCAGGTCGCTCGTCGTTTTTTCTGCACCACATTCCACTCTGAATCATCTACTCTTCTACTCGTCTACGCTTGCGGAGGAAACTTTATGTCCGACCCGCGTTATCCCATTGGAAAGTTTTCCTACACTGACCCGACTACCGCGGAACAGAGGCAGCAATACCTGGCCGACATCGAGCAGACTCCCGCCCGGCTGCGTGCCGCCCTGCGCGGCCTTTCTGATCAGCAACTGGATACGCCTTACCGTGATGGCGGCTGGACGCCGCGCCAGGTGGCCCATCACGTCCCCGACAGCCACATGAACTCTTACATGCGTTTCAAGCTGGCCCTCACCGAAGACGAGCCCACCATCAAGCCCTACATGGAAAATCTTTGGGCCGAGTTGCCCGAGGCCAAGCACGCGCCCATCGAAGTGTCGCTGGCCTTGCTCGATTCCCTGCACCAACGATGGATGCTGATGCTGCGCGAATTCACCGGCGCGGATTGGAAGCGTACCTTCCGCCATCCCGACCTGGGCCCGATGTCGCTCGAAAAAACTCTCGCACTCTACGCATGGCACGGACGCCATCACGTCGCGCACGTCACGAGTTTGCGCGAGAAGATGGGATGGTAGCAACCCAGCTACGAGCCGCGAGCAACGAGCTAGTGTAGAGACGCGGCTTGCGCGTCTAAGCCGCGTCTATGCCGCGGCAGGCTTCGTCTCCACGGTGGCCTCTGCTTGCTGCAAGCTCGCAGCCCGTAGCTCGCAGCCCCTTCATGGTAGCCCCGCCTTCCACGCCAAATAACTCGCCGCCTCGCGCATCACCGCCGCAAATCGCTCCCACAGGGGGTGCGGACGCGACTCCGGACGTGGCGCCAACTCCACTTGCACGCCTTCTTTTTCCAGCAAAGCACGGATGCGAAATA
>Ga0210384_10000538_pt1 | contig 57527 bp, 49 predicted proteins | sample IncBWH2MmetaG_FD_160574 | JGI IMG/M metagenome (GOLD analysis project Ga0210384, IMG submission 160574) | Forest soil microbial communities from Barre Woods Harvard Forest LTER site, Petersham, Massachusetts, United States - Inc-BW-H-2-M | ecosystem: Environmental > Terrestrial > Soil >...
CCTCCGAGGTCTACGGAAAAAATACCAATGTTCCCTTTAAGGAAGATGCCGACCTGGTGCTCGGGCCGACAACCAAGGGCCGCTGGAGTTATGCCGCATCGAAGGCGCTGGACGAATTCCTCGCGCTATCGTACTGGAAAGAGAAGCGGTTGCCCGTAATCATTGCGCGGCTCTTCAACACCGTGGGACCCAGGCAAACCGGGCGCTACGGCATGGTTCTGCCCAATTTTGTGCGGCAGGCCCTGGAGGGAGCGCCCATCACGGTCTATGGAACAGGACAGCAATCGCGCTGCTTTTGCGACGTGCGGGATGTCGTGGAAGCGCTCTTGCGACTGGCGGCAACGGACAAGGCCGTGGGTGAAGTCGTCAACGTGGGCAACGACCATGAAGTCACAATCGAGGGTCTGGCGCTCCTCGTGAAGGAGCGAGCGGGCAGTTCCTCACCGATCGAGTACATTCCCTACGACCAGGCCTATGAACCCGGTTTCGAGGACATGTTCCGCCGGGTCCCTTGCGTGCAGAAGTTGGAGTCGCTCACGGCCTTCCGCCCTGAGACACCTTTACCCGCGATTGTGGACCGGGTAATATCTTACGTTGATGCTAAGCGTGCCGGGAAAACCCCCAGAATGTTTGAAATCCCCTCTGCGAGAAGCGACCGCGAGATGCGGGCCGAACAGGCCCGACCTCGACGGTAAAGATGAGTGATCCGCACTTGAAGTCAACCACGTCACTCTCGGTTATTGTTCCCGCATATAATGAGCAACATCTCGTCGCGCCCAGCCTTGAGCGTCTCCTCTTGCTCGCAGAGTCTCCTTTCCTGGATCGCGTGAAAGTCATCGTCGTGGATGACGGCTCCTCGGACGAAACCCCCGCGGCTCTAGAACAATTCAGCCGTTCCCTGGCGGACTGGCCGGCGAACAAACTGGAGTGGGCTTTTATACGCCACGAATCGAACCAGGGGAAGGCCGCCGCGATTCACACAGGTCTATCGTACGCCGACACGGAGTTAACCGTAATCCATGATGCGGACCTCGAGTATCATCCGCAGGACCTCATCAAAATGGTCAAGGTTTTCCTGCAGGAACCCGCGGACGCCGTTTTTGGCTCGCGTTTCGTGGCTGGCGACTACCGGCGGGTGCTTTTCTTTCGCCATGAAATCGGCAACCGCTTGCTCACGCTGATGAGCAACATTGTTTCCGATCTCAACCTGACGGACATGGAGACCTGCTACAAAATGGTGCGGACGGAATTACTGAAGAGCATACCACTCGTGGGCCGGGGCTTCGAGATCGAACCTGAAATTACAATCAAGCTCGCCAAGCGCGCCGCCAGGATTTTTGAAGTGCCGATCCGGTACTCCGGCAGGACATATCAGGAAGGGAAAAAGATAGGTGTGAAAGACGGTTTTCGCGCCATCGCTGCGATCATTCGCTTTGCGTGTTCCGATTACGTTTATGCGGAAGACGAATATGGCAGCCAGATTCTGGGAAGACTGAATCGCGCCCCCCGCTTCACGCATTGGATGGCCGACGTCATCCGGCCCTACATTGGTGAGCGGGTCCTGGAGATTGGAGCGGGCACGGGAAATCTGACGCTACAATTGATTCCGCGGAAACTCTACTACGCCAGCGACATCAACCCGCATTATTTGACTTATTTGAAAAACTTGATTCCCGATCATCCCTATCTTCGCGTGGGCTATACGGATGGCGAGAAGCACGATTCCTATCCCTCGGATGAGAAATTTGATACCGTAATCTGCCTGAACGTGGTCGAGCATTTGGAGAATGATTTCGGGGCGTTGCGAAATATTCGCGATGCGCTGGAGGAAAACGGGCGCGCCATCGTTCTGGTCCCCTACGGCCCCGGGCTGTACGGGACGTTGGATAAGGTCCTCGGACACTATCGCCGCTACTCCAAAGCGCAATTCACGGAACTCGCCGCGCGGGCGGGCTTTCACCTTGAGGCTCTGCTGTCGTTCAATCGGTTTGGTTCTCCGGCATGGTGGCTGAATGGGCGGTTGTTGCGCAGGAGAACCTTCGGTTTATGGCAGATCAAGATGCTGAATTTCTTGACTCCGCTGGTGCGCGTGATTGACAGGTTCTTACCTCTCCCTCCTCTCTCTATTATCGCTGTTCTTAGAAAACCACCGCTGGAAGCGGCCACTGAGCCTACGCATTCCTTGCGGCCGGAATCGGCCTTGCACGGGGCGGCGAAGTGAGCATGGCGTCACCAGCTTTCGTTTCAGACGAGAGACGGGGGGTGGATGTTGCCCGCGTCCGGCTCCATCTCATCATCCTGTTTGCTGTGTTTGTCGCTACCCTGCCGCTCGTCAATCCTTTGGTGCATGGTGACGGAGTCGGCTACTATGCGTACTTGCGGGCCCCGCTCATCCAGCACAACTTGCGATTTGAAGAGGATTGGCGGCATGCCAACCCTGGATTCGTCGGGTTGCGGATGGGCCCGGACAATCGGCTCCACGCCGATCAATACACAAATACTGGCTACTTAGATAATTTGTTTACAATTGGGCCTGCCATACTTTGGACCCCGTTCTTCCTGCTGGCCCACATGGCAGTCCTGACTGCGGATAGGTTTGACGCTCATATCCCCGCCGATGGCTTCTCGCTTCCATATCGGGTCCTGGTAGCGTTCGGCACGGCCTTCTACGGATTTTGCGGACTTCTACTTTCTTACTTGCTTGCCAGTAAATTTCTGGATCCTTCCCGGGCATTACTCGCCACCCTGGGTATCTGGGCGGGCAGCTCGTTGCCCGTTTACATGTACTTCAACCCTTTTTGGGCGCACGCCCATTCCGCCTTTGCCGTGGCCCTGTTCCTCTGGTATTGGGATCGCACTCGTCCAAACCGAACGTTGGGACAGTGGCTCCTGCTGGGCCTGATTTCAGGCCTGCTTGTGGAAGTCTACTTTGTGAATGGCGTGTTTTTGCTTATCCCGTTTGTCGAATCCATTCAGAGCTACGTTAAGGACTTCAGGTCGAAAGACGGGGCCGCGGTTTTGCATCAACTCGGCGCGAACTTACTGTATCTTGCGGCCTTTGCAATTGTGATCCTCCCAACTTTGATTACGCGCAAAATCATTTTTGGTGGGATGTTTCGATTCGGCGCCTATACGGCATTGCCGTGGAACTGGGGAGCTCCGTTCTGGCATTCTGTCCTGTTTTCTTCCGATCACGGAATGTTGAGCTGGACTCCTCTTTTGGCTTTCGCCCTCCTTGGTCTTTTCCTCCCTTTCCCCGGCGAGAAGCGGGTCAGTGCCTATCTTGCTCTTGCAGCCGTCGCTTTCTACTACGTCATCTCAAGTTATCCCTATTGGGATGGCATGGCATCGTACGGGAATCGTTTCTTTATTTCTTTGACTCCTGTATTTGTTTTTGGACTGGCGCTTCTGCTGGAGCGAGTTGGCAGGCTTTTTCGCTCCTTCCGGTTTGCCTATGTAACGCAAGAGTTTGTGCTTGCGCTTCTTATCCTGTGGAATCTGGCTTTCATCTTTCAATGGGGCACTCACATGGTTCCAGCCCGTGGAGTGATTTCCTGGAGCACGATGGTTCACAATCAGTTCGTCGAAGTTCCCCAGCGAATTTCGCAGAGCCTGGAAAACTACTTCCTGCACCGCAACGAATTGATGCAGCACATTGAGCAGGAAGACATCGAGCAGCAGAAGCTTGGAAGAGTGCCGGGAGAGTAGCCAATTCCATGGGAATGACCCAAACCCAGGCGGCGGTGGCCGCGAAGCGTCCCGAGTATCCCGTCGTGCGGATTGAAGCGCACCGCGGGTGGCTGGCGCTCGATCTCGGTGAATTGTGGGCCTACCGCGATCTGGTTTATTTTTTTATCTGGCGCGACATCAAGGTTCGCTACAAGCAGACCGCAATCGGCGCGGCCTGGGCCATTCTCCAGCCGGTCCTGACCATGATGGTCTTCAGTTTATTCTTCGGTAGACTCGCGAGGATCCCTTCCCAGGGATTGCCGTATCCCATTTTTTACTACACCGCGCTCCTGCCCTGGATGTATTTCGCCACCGCCATGCAAGGCGCCACCAACGTCGTCGTGGAACAGCAGCGAGTCATCACCAAAATCTATTTTCCGCGCGTGGTGCTGCCCATCGCCGCGGTTCTGGCGGGCCTGTTGGATTTCGTTATCTCGCTCGCTGTTCTCCTAGCGTTGATGGCCTACTATCGCATGGCGCCTACCAGCGCCGTCATCTGGCTGCCGCTGTTCACCTTGCTGGCGGTGCTGACGGCTCTTGGCGTCGGCCTGTGGCTCTCCGCCCTCAACGCCCTGTACCGCGATGTCCGCTACGTCGTGCCCTTTCTTGTCCAATTCTGGATGTTTGCCTCCCCCGTGGCGTACCCTAGTTCCCTGGTTCCCGCAAAGTGGCGCTGGCTTTATGGGCTGAATCCCATGGCGGGCGTCATTGAAGGATTTCGCTGGGCCCTGACCGGGCACGGCCAGCCCCCCGGCATTTTGCTGGCGGCCTCATCGGCTGCCGTGGTCCTGCTCGTTTTGAGCGGGATGGTCTATTACCACGCCATGGAGGGCACGATTGCCGATGTGGTCTGAGGCATGCCCAAGTTATGAGTGATATCGCCATTACTGCGTGTGGATTGGGGAAACGCTACCGAATCGGTGCGCTGGCTCGCCAGACAACCATGGGCGAGCGGCTCACTCACGCCATAAAGGCGCCGGTTCGCTGGCTGAGTCCGAACAGCAGTGGGTCCTCAAGTGGCCAGCGCGATTTTTGGGCGCTGCGTGACGTGTCGTTCGAACTGCGCAAAGGTGAAGTGGTGGGTCTGATCGGCCGGAATGGGGCTGGAAAATCTACGCTGTTGAAGATTCTCTCCCGCGTCACGCATCCAACGGTTGGTCGAGCCGAAATCCATGGCCGCGTGGGGAGTCTCCTCGAAGTAGGCACCGGATTTCATCCGGAGCTGACAGGCCGCGAAAACACCTATTTAAATGGAGCGATTCTCGGCATGGGGAGAAAGGAAATCGATCGCAAGTTCGATGAGATCGTGGCCTTTGCCGAGGTTGGAAATTTTATCGATACGCCGCTGAAACACTACAGCAGCGGGATGCAGATGCGGCTAGCATTCGCCGTGGCGGCGCACCTGGAACCCGAAACATTGCTTGTGGACGAGGTGCTCGCCGTCGGCGACATGGCGTTTCAAAAAAAATGCCTGGGGAAGATGGGAGAAGTGGCGAGCGGCGGCCGCACCATTGTCTTTGTCAGCCATCAGCTTAATCAGATTCGCCGACTTTGCCAAAAGGTGATTTGGCTCGATCAAGGCAAAATCTTCCAGACCGGTCCCACACCGGAGGTTGCAGGTGTTTATGAGGCCTCCATGACCAACCGGACAGACAGCTTGGCTCAGGCTAAAGGCGCTCCCGAAGTCCACACCGGTTTCGTGGGCTGGGAAATTGTCGAGCCGCGCGTCGAGAATCCCAATGTCCTAACTACGTCTGGCCCGGTTCACTTGAAATTTATGCTTCGCCTGAATAAGCCTGTGACTGACGGTCACCACGGCATCGCCCTATATAACCATGAACGCCAGCTGATGTGGGGATGGGCAACGGAACATCTCCAATTGGCTGAAGGGATGCACGAATTTCATTACTCCTTTCCCACGTTGCCCTTGAGGCCCGGCCTATATAGCTGGCTAGTAAGTCTCTTCGATCATGGCCGTGAAGTGGACACTTGGGCGTGCTTTCCGGAAATGGCAATCGCTACAGAAATACATCAGGATATGCGCGACGAGTGGAATGGAATCCTGAACGTGCCATGCGTTTTCGGGATTCAGAGTTCTGCGGATCTGGTCTTGGGCGGCGCGCGGAGCGCGCCGGAGTGACAGCGGCCACTGAACGATAATGAATCCCGCTACCGAGTTGGTTCACTTTGCGGGCCGAGGGTTGCGAAAAGCCGGCCGCTTCCTGATCGACTGGCATTCGTTGAGCGGGATCTGGTTTGATGTCGGCGTGTTCCGCTGCGATCGTACGTATAGTCAGGCGCTCTACAACCCGTCGCTTTGCGGCTTCGCTTTTGAACCGAATTTGCAGCTGGCGACGAAGTTGTTCGGCGCCTTGCCGAATATCGTTGTCGTCCCCATGGCGGTGTCCGAAGCGGACGGGTGCGTGGAATTCAATATCACCGCAGCTCCCGCTTTCAGTTCGCTCTTGGCGGTCGACGACGCGAACGCACGGCAGTGGGTCTGCGGTCAGGGCATCAACGTGGTGAGTCGAACGATCGTCCCGACGATCCGCCTGGACACCTTCATGAATCTAGCGGGCATTCAAACCGTGGACTACCTGAAGATCGACGCGCAGGGAGCCGATCTGTCTGTGGTGAAGTCACCCGGGGATCTGCGCAAAATTTATATTGAGATATCGGTCACTCCGTTCCCTGTCTATCATGGCGCCGCCAGCAAAGGCGAAGCTGTAGCGTTCCTTGCCGCTCGGGGATTCAAACTCGCTGCGGTTGAGTCGCAGAGCAACGGTCAGGAAGAAAATCTCACTTTTGAAAACAGGGCCGCGAATGCCTGATTCGGTTTATAGCTTTGGCGCCGCCTAAGAGATGACGATGGCTTTGGTGAAGGGACAATACGCGATGCCGGATCCTCTGCTGTCTCCGGGTACAAAGACTTTCCTGGAGAGTTTCGGCCTGGGCCGCTGGGGACTTCGCGCCGGCCGCGCGACTCGCCGGTTACTGAGGAACGTTCGCGATCCGGTCCAGCACAAGATTTGGATGGGCCAACTCGTTTTTCCGGTAAGGAATTTGGTCCTTTGGAACCGGCCCATAAAGATTTCCGGCGGCGATTTTTCCGTGCAAATGGTTCCCGAAGGTTCGACGGCGTGCGACAGTTGGACGGGGCTTCGCTGCGAGCGACAGGAAGTCTCGTTCATTCTGAGCGTGCTCGAGCCGGGAATGACATTCTTCGATGTCGGCGCAAATGCAGGCTTGTTTGCGGTCAGTGCAGCCACGAACATTGGGGGAGACAGAGTATTTGCATTCGAGCCGTGTTCTTCCACCTGTGAAATCCTGAAACAAAACCTGAGGCTCAATCGAGTTGCCAGCGTCCACTTGGTGCAAATTGCTCTTGGCGATTCGATCGGAGAGGGGATCTTGCAAGTCAACGAACGCGGCAAGGACGGCCTCAATACTCTGGGCAAAGCGAGCCATCCCGACAGTCACGTGATTGGTCAGGAAAGCGTTCAGATCACAACGCTGGACACCTTTATGAGGGAACAGGGCATTTCGCGGGTTGACGTGATAAAGGTGGATATCGAAGGCGCGGAGTTAATGCTGTTCCGCGGGGCGAAGGAGTTACTCCAGCGCGCAGACGCTCCCGTCATTTTGTACGAAGGATTCGGAAATCTTACCCGCGGGTTTGGTTACCATCCCGTCGAAATACTTTGGCTCCTCGAGTCTTGCGGATATGCCTTGTTTACTCTGAACAGCGACACGGGCGAAATCTTTGAACTGAAACCCGACTACCAATACAATTCGATGGTGATCGCGGCAAAGCCCGGAAACGCAACTTATGAGAAGTTGCAGGTGGGCTTACGGTGAAAGTCGCATTCATCAAGCAACTGCTGGACGTCCACGGCCCGTGGTCAACCGTTCTGTGGAAAGACACAACGCCGCGCGGCTTATTCGATGTCTGGCCGGGGAAGGCGACATTTTGGGAGATGACGTGCTGTCTCGAGGCCGACTGGTATGTAATCCCCCAAAGGCTCTCGACGGACTACACTCGGGACGTCTTGCGGAGAACTCCGAACGGTGCGGAAGTGATCGCCCGGCACGTCGGCAGCATTGTGGATCCCGAGCGCATTCCCATTGGGAAGTATGATCTGGTCATTACCTTCGACCCGATCTGGGACGCTCCCCCGCATTCGCCGACGCTGTTCGCTTACTTCATGGTCGAGCACTGGGATCGACGATACAACGATTCGTTACAGGTGCCCATCGGTCACTATGATTTGTTCCTGGCCCACATGATGGACGCGCGGAAATCGCTGGTATCTCTTCCACAAGCCTTGGCGTTCCCCTATCTTCGCGATCCGGACACGGTCCGAGCCGTCTTTCCCGCAGAGAAAGAGGACGCGATATGGGTCGACTTCCGCACGCTAACCACTCTTGGAATGGCTGAGGAGTACGGGACGTGGGTTTCTTCAGGCCATGCGGCCGCAAAACGCCTGGAAGAAGCGCTGCATCTTCCCGTTCGCTATAAAGGCACATTCAACGAAAACCCCTACGGCACCTCGGATCCTCCGGCCTGGGGCGACGCTGCTCGATACTTCGACGCGATGGCTCCGTGCCAGTATTATGTCGCGGTGGGAACGATCGCCGGAGCGGGACAGGCCCTTTGCGACGCCGCATCCCTGGGATGCCTTTGCATCGGACAGCAAGACAAGGCTTTTCATCGCCTGGTCTGCCATCCCGCCGCGCTTTGTGCGAGCATGATCGAGTTGCCGCGCCGCTTGCGGACAATTGCCGGCTCTGCGGAGTTACAACAGGAAATTCTGGCCCGGCAAGACGCAGCGTTGCGTGAGTTCTTCCAGCGACGCCCGGTTGCGCAATTGGAAGCTGCCATTTCGATGAAGGCGGGGAGTCCGGCGGCCGCACGGCAACACGACTAGTATAGGAACTTCCGCAAACACGATTTCGCGACGCGTGATACCGGAAGTGGGTGCAAGGAATAAGTAGGTAAGAGAGATTCCAAATGAAAAGCGCAATCATCACAGGTATTACCGGGCAAGACGGCTCTTATCTCGCGGAGCTGCTGCTTTCCAAAGGCTACGAGGTTCACGGCATCATCCGGCGCGCCAGCACGTTCAACACGGCGCGCATCGACCACATCTATCAGGATCCGAACCAGCCGGGCGCGAAGCTCTTTCTCCATTACGGCGACCTCTCCAGCACGGAGTGGGTCATGAATCTGATTTACAGCTACACTCCGGACGAGCTGTACCACCTCGCGGCGCAGAGCCACGTTCGCGTAAGCTTTGACATCCCGGAGTATACCGGGGACACTACCGGGCTGGGCAGTACTCGTTTGCTCGAAGCGATCCGGAGGGCCGGGTGCAAGACTCGCTTTTATCAGGCGTCCAGCTCCGAGATGTTCGGCTCGGCTCCGCCCCCCCAGACCGAGACCACACCGTTTCAGCCGCGCAGTCCGTACGCCGCCGCCAAGTTGTACGCTTACTGGATGACGCGGAATTACCGGGAGGGGTACAAGCTTTTTGCGAGCAACGGGATCCTGTTCAATCACGAAAGCCCGCGGCGCGGCGAAACGTTTGTCACGCGTAAAATCACGCGAGCCGTCGCGGCAATTTTAGCGGGCAAGCAGGACACACTTCTGCTCGGTAATCTCGAGGCGCGCCGCGATTGGGGATACGCCCCCGAATATGTGGAGGCGATCTGGGAAATGTTGCAGCTTGACACAGCCGAGGATATCGTTATCGGAACGGGCGAAGCGCATTCCGTGCGCGAATTCCTGGAAGAAGCGTTTACCTACGCGGGGCTCGACTGGCGGAAGTACGTAAAATCCTCCGATAGGTACCTGCGGCCCCTCGAGGTAGATTGCCTGATTGCGGATACGCGGAAGGCACGGGAAAAACTCGGCTGGCAAACTCGCATTGGATTCGCCGAATTGGTGGCGATCATGGTTGACGCGGATATGGAAGCGGCTGGTCTTGTCGCGCCGGGACGAGGTAAAGCGATACTGGAAAAGAAATTCAACCGCTGGAATCACTGGCAAAACTCGGTGGTGCGCGTGATTGCGGCGCGCGAGGGACAGGCTTCACAGAGCTGAGGTGCGGGATGGGGTTCTGGGACAAACGGCGCGTGGTCGTGAGCGGCGGCCAGGGTTTTTTGGGATCCTTTGTCGTCGAGAAGCTGCGGTCAGAAGGCTGCCGGGACATCATCGCTCCGCGCGGCCGGGAATACGATCTGCGCGAAAAGTCCGAAGCGCTGCGGATCTATAAAGATGCCCGCCCGGACATTTTCATTCACCTTGCCGCGGTAGTGGGGGGAATCTACGCTAATCGAAAAAATCCCGGTAGATTTTTCTACGAAAATGCGGTGATGGGACTCAACGCGATCGAAGCGGGGCGTATTGCGGGCGTTGAAAAATTCGTTTGCGCCGGCACGATTTGTTCGTACCCAAAGTTTACTCCCGTCCCCTTCCGCGAAGAGAATTTCTGGAACGGCTATCCCGAGGAGACGAATGCCCCCTATGGGCTGGCCAAGAAAATGCTCCTCGTGCAGTTGCAAGCCTACCGGGAGCAGTACGGTTTCAACGGCGTTTATCTGACTCCGGTCAATTTGTACGGCCCGCGCGATAACTTCGATCTGGAAAGCTCGCATGTAATTCCCGCGCTCGTCCGAAAATGCCTGGAGGCGCAGCAGGCGCGGGCCCCGGAAATTGCCGCGTGGGGGACGGGCAACGCGACGCGCGAGTTTTTATACGTGGAGGACGCAGCGGAAGCGATCGTCGTCGCGGCGGAAAAATACGCCAAACCGGAGTTTGTGAACTTAGGGTCGGGCGAAGAGATCAGTATTCGCGATCTTGTGGAGATGATTCGCTCGCTCGCGGGTTATGAAGGAGCTGTCCATTGGGATTCGACTAAGCCCGACGGGCAGCCGCGACGATGCCTGGATACTTCCCGGGCGCTGGCGGAGTTTGGCTGGCGAGCAAGGACCTCCCTCCGCGAGGGCCTTCAGAAAACGATTGAATGGTTTCAGGAAGAGGCCGGACCCAAATCGCGCACACGCTCGGTTTGACCCGTGGGAATTCGTTATCGACCGGAGGAGAGGCCGGAATGAAGCCCTGGAACATCCTGGTGACTGGGAGCAGCGGCCTAATTGGCTCAGAGGCGGTCGATTATTTCGACCGTCAGGGCCACATCGTCACCGGCATAGATAACAATATGCGACGCGTGTTCTTTGGTCCGCCGGGAGACACGCTTTGGAATCTCGAGCGGCTCAAGAACGCGACGCGACACTTCAGACACGTTCCCCTCGATATTCGCGATCGCGATGCGGTGCTGACGCTCTTTCGCGAGAACCGCTTTGACCTGATCACCCACTGCGCCGCCCAGCCTTCGCACGATAAAGCTGCGGAAATCGCCTTCCTCGATTTTGAAGTAAACGCGATGGGCACCGTGAATCTGCTCGAAGCCGCGCGCCAGCACTGCCGCGATTCCGCCTTCATTCTTATGAGCACCAATAAAGTGTACGGCGACGCGCCCAACGAGAAGCCGCTCACCGAGACGCCGACGCGCTACGACTACTCCGATCCCGCCGATTACGAGGGAATCGATGAGGGCTGCCGCATCGACCGCACGACGCATTCGCTTTTCGGCGCGTCCAAGGTTGCGGCGGACATCTACGCGCAGGAATACGGCCGCTATTTTCAAATGCCGGTGGGAATTTTTCGCGGCGGCTGCCTGACGGGCCCGTCACATTCCGGCGTCGAACTGCACGGATTTCTTTCGTACCTTCTCAAGGTGGCGCTCTCCGGCAAAGCGTACACAGTCTTCGGTTACAAGGGAAAACAAGTGCGCGACAACATCCACAGCTTCGATGTGGTGCGCGCCTTCGACGAATTCGCGCGCAATCCGCGCCCTGGCGAAGTTTACAATCTCGGCGGCGGCCGCGCCAACAGCGTCTCGATGCTCGAGGCAATCTCGCGAATCGAGACGCTCACCGGGCGCAAGATCAACTGGACCTACTCGGAGCAAGCGCGCAAAGGCGATCACATCTGCTACATTTCGAATTTGGCCAAGCTGAAGAGCCACTATCCTGGCTGGAGCCTGACGCGCGGTCTCGATTCCATCCTGGAAGAGATGGTGGCCGCCGAGCGGGAGCACACCCAGAAAGCCGGGACGTAAGTTGGAACGAAAAAGATGATTACTTTTTTTGCGACACCCAAACCGTTTCGCGGGCACATTGGCATCATTCAGCGGAACGCTATCCAGAGCTGGAAGCTAACGCACCCGGACGCGGAAGTCATTTTGTTCGGCAGCGAAGAAGGCGCCGCCGAGGTCGCCAGCGAGTTTAGGGCGCGCCATGAAACTGAAGTCGATCGAAATTCTTCGGGAACGCCGTTGCTTTCGAGCTTGTTCGATCGCGCCGGCCGCCTCGCCCGGCACGACCGGCTCTGCTTCCTTAATGCTGACATTCTTCTTACCGATGACTTTCTCGCCGCGTCGACGAGATTGGCCCAAATGCGCGAGCGTTCCCTGATGGTCGGCCACCGATGCGACTTGGATATCACCGAGCCATTGGACTTTTCAAATCCGAACTGGCGCGAAGCCATCCGTTCCGTTGCCCGGAAACGCGGCAAGCTTCGCCCACCGCAATGGATCGATTTTTTTGTATTTCCGCGAGACCTGTTGCGCGGACAAGTGCCTCCCTTCGCCGTGGGGCGGCCGGGGTACGACAATTGGCTCCTGTGGAAAGTCCGTTCGATGGGTGTTCCAGTGGTGAATGTGACGGAGGTTGTGCTGGCTATCCACCAAAACCACGATTACTCGCATCACCAGGGCGGGGAAAATACCTTCTGGCACGGCGCCGAAACCCAGCAGAACTACGCGCTGCTCGGCGGACACTTTGCCACTCTCGACAACGCGACACACCGACTGACACCGGATGGATTGCGTCCAAACTATTATCATTGGGTCGCGCTGGCGAAACGCAAGACCTTGGGCATTCGAAATGCCGTCTGGTTCAAGATTCTGGACCTGACGCGGCCGCTGCGGCGCCTGCTGGGATTGCGGCAGCGTCACAGTCCCGAGGCGCCAAGATAAAATTGGGAGCAAACGGTTCGTGTCTATCATCGCCTGGATCGGGAAGAACTAGACCTCAATGAAATGGCACGTGCGGATCGGAGTGGCGGCGCGGGTACGATCATGAAAAGTACAGTCGAAGCTGGCTGGCACCCGTCCTGTCTGTGCCGGGTCCGCCGAACATAATCCACAGTGTAAGGGCAGGGACCTCCGCGGCAAGAAGGGACAATGCGATCGCTTGGCGTGATTGACGGGTCACCACCGGACATTTCGAGTGATCCCCAGTCAAAGCATTTTTATCGGCCAGACATTGACGGTTTGCGAGCGCTTGCTGTCTTGCCCGTAATCTTGTTCCATGCCAATTTGTTTTTTCCTGGCGGATTCGTTGGCGTCGACGTCTTCTTCATGATCTCAGGTTATCTGATCACCCAAATCATTGAGCGAGAGTTACAGGCGCGTCGCTTCTCGGTGCTTGTTTTTTACCAGCGAAGGATTCGCCGAATTTTTCCCGCTCTGTTTGTCATGTTTGCCGTCACTAGTCTAACTGCCTACCTTTTTATGCCGCCCTTGGAGTTAAAGGATTTTGGGCAAACTCTGCTTGCTTCGTCGGCCTTCTATTCCAACTTTCATTTCTGGCGGCAGTCCGGTTATTTTGCTCCCACCTCCGAATATGCACCTCTGCTGCATACGTGGACACTCTCCGTCGAAGAGCAGTTTTATCTCTGCTGGCCGCTGTGTCTCGGAGTTCTCACAAGGATCGCAAAATCGAAGTGGAAGGTCCCCGCTACGGTTTTTGGACTGCTTGGTTCCCTGATGCTCAGTGCGCACTGGGTAAGCGCCAAACCAAACGCGGCTTTCTACTTGTTGCCATCCAGGGCGTGGGAGCTTGCGCTGGGAGCGCTGCTCAGCTTTCCGTCTGTATCGATCATCTTGGCACGAATTCCCCGCAAGATCGCATCGGTTGCCTCGCTCACGGGGATATTGTATCTGGGCCTGGCGACAATTACTTACGACAACTTGACACCTTTTCCCGGATTCGCCGCGATGCTGCCCTGTGTGGGCGCAGCGCTTGTCATCGCCGCGGGAGTAGGAGGACCGTCGACCGGGGGAAGGATCTTGTCGCTGCGGCCTTTGGTTTGGACAGGCTTGATATCCTATTCTCTCTACTTATGGCATTGGCCGATTTTGGTGTTCGGGCGCCTGATCGCTAACCACAAATTGAACGCGGTCGAACGTTGCAGTCTCATTGTCCTCATATTCATCGCAGCCTGGCTGTCGTGGCGATTTGTGGAGAGCCCCTTCCGCAATGTGCGTGTTGCCAGGTCGGAAAGCAAGAGCTGGGTCGTCGGCGGTCTTGGAACGAGCGCCGTGTTCGTTGCGGTCGGGCTATTTCTATTCGTGCGCAACGGCTTGCCGGCACGGGGACCAGACGTCGGCAGCTTCGTGCGAGACGCGGCAGCCGGAGAAATATCGTTTGGACAAACTCCTTGCTTCGTTCAAGGGGCATCGCTTCCCAGTACGAACGCCTGCCTCCTCGGTGCTTCATCACCCGAATCGACGTATGAAGCAGTTCTCTGGGGCGATTCTCACGCCGCACATCTTGCCCCTGCGTTCAGCGACATCGGCCAACGCCTTGGGGTGACAATCCGGGAAATCACGAAGGCGGGATGTCCCCCGATTCCCGGCGTAAGATTTTTTCCTGCATATTATATGTGGGCGGAATGTCCAGCCTTCAACGAAGCTGCCCTCAGGACACTGCTTGGGAACAAACGGGTTAAGGTTGTGGTTCTTGCGGCTCGATGGGATGCCATGGTCGAAGCGCCAGTTGAAGCATACTCCGGCAATGCGGCGCTGCTCACGTTAAACGGCACGTGCCCTTCAGTCAATGGCTCGCGCCAGCTTCTTGTTGTTAGCCTGCGGAAGCTTCTCACTGCGCTGGTAGATAGTGGCCGTCAGGTGATTCTAGTTGGCGAAGTGCCACTGCCGCTCGCAGTTGATAGTATTGTTTGGGCGCCGTTCAATCGCCGGGACGAAAGCTTTTGCGAAAAAGCCCAAGTGACAGAGCTTTCCGAAACGGAAGGCCTGGTGGACCAGGCGCTGCGGAATGCCGCGGCTAATCTTCAGCCACAGGTTCAGATTGTGTATCCTTACAATTACGTATGCGTTGAGCAAAAATGTATGGTTCAAGACAACGGTCGATTACTCTATGTGGATGATTCCCATCTCTCTTACGCCGGGATTCGCCTTATTGAGAGCAGCCTTGAGAAAAGCACGGCGTTTGCATTAAACGCGACGAACATATCGAGCGGTCGTTGATATCACTCATGCCGATACGCATAAATCTGAATATCCTGGAACACGCGGCGGACGAACGGCCGTCTGAAGGCGGAGTGAATTTGATAACCGAACCCATTTTGCTCGAAGATCCGGAACAACTGGGAGAGATCGTCTTCATTCGGGTTCAGGTGGTGGTGATACTCAATGAACATTTCCTTGATCCATTTCAATTTGCCGGCCTCCGCCAACTCCCTAACCACGGATCCTTCGGCCCCTTCGATGTCCATTTTGAGCAGGTCGACTTCTCCCTGGATAAAGGGGGAAAGCCGCACCGCTTCCACCTTCTGGGAAATCACTTCGCGCCCGGGGAATCGCTCGCGTGCAGTGCTCATCGCAAGCGAGCCGGGATGGCTCGGATCCGAATAAAATTCGATGTAGCCGTCGGTGGGATAAACCGCTTGATTGTGAAGTTCCACGTTCTCCAGCTGATTCTTCTGTACGTTCGATTGGAGCGCGGCGAACGTCTCCCGATCTGGCTCGAAGGCAATGATTCGGCTCGCGGGGTACAGGTGCTTGAAAAACAATACGCTCATTCCGATGTTGCTTCCACAGTCCAGGATGAAAGGCGCCGGCGATCCGGCCTCGAAGAAATAGTCTCGTCGGACGAAAATCTCCGAGAAGACATCGACGAAGGCCCGGTAGTCGAGCACAAGCATTCGCGAGCCCAAAACGTTCTCCTCCGAATAGTTGCCGTGAGAAGAAAGGGAGGACGCGTACAGTTTGGCGATCAGTTTCAAGTACAATCGGAAAATCTTGCCGCGGCCTTGCCCGCTAGGGATTCTCGAAATTGCCCAGAGCCCCGAGGGAATTTGAGTCAGGAATCCCCGGAAATTTCCGGAGCGCAAAAGCGAAGGAAGGGCTGGGTCCACCGGACGGGGCGCGTGCGCAGTTTCCACGGTCGCTTTCGACAGCATCTCAGTGAGACTCGATTCTTCGGGGCGTGTCGCAAGTCATCCCGCGAAACGCAGCGCTTGAGTTTCCGCAACGAGTGTAGCGTCCCCCGTGGCGGGGAATCCACTCCATTTTCAAAACCACGTGCTCGGCGAGCGGTCCGCTACCCCGGAGCGCGTCATTTTCCGATATACGCGCCGCGTCAGAGTCGTTCCTCCGGCACGGAGAATGCCCGATGAGGATTCTAGTTCTAGTGCGCCGGAGCCGGTTTCCCTTCTACGGGTTTGCCTACGGTGCAGCGTTCGAGCGGCTCGGCGCCGCGCTAAGCTATATCCCGGAAGATTGCCCACAAGATGCCACGATCGAGTCACTGGTCGAGCAATGTCCCGAACGCCCTGGAATGATTTATCTTCCCGACTGGCATAGTTCTCCGCTTCCGCCAGGGCTTACGAAAATCGACATTCCTACTGTGAACGAAAATGCAGACACTTATGCTTACACCGAATACCGCGTCCGCTGGTCCATGCTATTCGACTACACGCTTCTGTTTCATCCGGGCTATGCGGAACGCTTTCACGCGGCCGGGCATCCGCGTGCGATGTATCTTCCGCTGGCCGTGGATCGCAATATCATCGATGGACCGAAACTGGAGCGCAGGATTGACCTCGGGGCCGTCGGAAGAACGGATTCGCGCTTGTATCTGACCCGTAGGCGCCTGTTAGCCATGCTGGACGGGCAATTCCAGATGAATGACTGGCGCCGCCTCTATCCCCCCAAGGAAATGGGTAAGGTCTTCCGGACGTCGAAAATTGTAATCAATGTTCCGCGCGAAGATTATCTCCAGGAAGCGAACATGCGAGTGTTCGAGGTCATGGGATCCGGTGCGCTCTTGCTGACGAGACTTCCGTCGGAACTGTCCGACATGGGATTCCAAGAAGGCGTCCATTTCATCGGCTATCGGAACGAAGAAGATCTTGCGCCCTTGATCCGCCGCTATTTGACGGATGACGCGGCGCGCCTTGAAATCGCAGAACGGGCGCATGACATCGTGTGGCGCGAGCATACCTACGATAGCCGGGCTGCAACGCTTCTGAAGCAAGTGCGCGACGACGCCGGCCAACTTCTCGCTCCGGCCCGCCGATGGAAGCCGGAGCGTGTCTCCGCAACCTACATCGATCACTGCGCCGCCCATATGCACTTAGGCCGCGCACACCAGGAGTGGAGGAGCCTAGTGCGAAGAAATCCTTGGCAGGCGGGCGCGGCGCTTCCGTTCATTCTGAAGGCGTACGTCCGCAAGGTACGCTACTCCAAACTTTTCAACCCCCGGCCCGTGCCGCCGATTCCGGTTCCCAGCGACCAGGGGCCCGCTTGAATGAGCGGCCCACGACACCGGCAGGAAATACGAAGCAGGACGGAACAACCGGAATGAAGGTCTCCGTACTCATCGATACCTACAACCACGAGCAATTCATCGAGCGTGCGATCACCAGCGTCCTGGAGCAGGACCTGCCGATGGACGAAATCGAAATTCTGGTGGTCGATGACGGTTCGACCGATCGCACACCTGAAATCGTGCGTCGGTTCGAGCCGCGCGTGCGACTCTTGCGAAAGGCAAACGGAGGGCAAGCCTCAGCCTTTAATTTGGGTTTCGGCCATGCAAGCGGGCAGATCATCGCCATGTTGGACGGAGACGATTGGTGGGAAAAGCAAAAGTTGCGCTTGGTTTTGGAGGCGTTTCAGAAAAACCCCGGTATCGGAGCAATCGGTAACGCGCTCAATGAGGTGACCGCAGACGGGAAACATCTGCGTGGAATCGCCCCAGATCTCACCCTCCCGTTTTCCTTTCGTACTCTGCAAGAGGGAATCCAGTTCCGCTCGCTGATGACCTATATGGGCACCAGCCGGCTGGCCTTGCGCAGGTCCGTCCTGGAAAGAATTCTACCGGTGCCAGAAGATTTGGTGATCGAGGCGGACGAATATCTGGCAACCCTCTCGGTTGCCATATCCGGAGGGCTCGTGCTTGGTCAACCGCTGACGAATTACCGCTACCATCCGGGGAATCTTTATCAGTATGGAAAATTCAGTTTGGAAAAGGCGCGTCGAAAGTCTAAAGTACTTCAGTGTCTCCTCCGTGAACTGACCAAAGAGCTCGGGGCGCTCGGCGTCACTCCGGAGATTGCGACTGCCATGTTGCAACCTCGCATGGTCGAGGCCGAACGGCTGCGCCTGGCGGTGGAAGGAGGGATGTCTTGGGAAACCTTCCGCGCGGAGAGGGAGGCGAGCCGCGTTGCTTACAAGGACTTTTCGCTCGGGTACCGGCTTTTCCACGCCATGGTTCTTTCCCTGACTCTTACGATGCCTCCCAAGTGGTTCTATCGAGTCCGGAATTGGTATGCCGACCGCAATTTGCACCGATTCCGGGAGATATTGGGCAAACCTACTTTGGCGGACACGTTTGTTGAGCGAAAGACTGGGCGATAATGGGTCAGCTCAAACCGCGAAACTACGCAAGAAAAGGCATTCCGCCACTAAATAACACTCAAACACGCGCGGTCGACCCGCAATCGCAGAAGGAACTGACGGAATTGGAAAACGCATACCGTAGTTTAGGCACACGAACTCGCGTATCCGGCTCGGGTCGATTACCGGACGCATGGTTGAACGGCGCCAGAAGGCGGCTCATTTAATGGGTTATGTCGATTTGATGCGACAGGATTGGGATGAGCGCGCCCGGAAAGACGCGTTCCACTACATCGCGTCTTGGCGCCGGGATTGGACCCCCGAAACTTTTTTCAAGTCTGGCGAAGAAGATTACCTGCGGCTCGCGGCACCAGTTTTCCAGGAATGTCAATGGGATCCGGAAGGCAAGTCCCTGTTGGAATTGGGATGCGGGGCGGGACGCATGACCCGCAGTTTCGCGACGCGATTTTCACGCGTATACGCATTCGATATTTCCAGGGAAATGCTGGGACACGCCAAGGCCCTTTTTCCGGAAGGATCAAACGTAAAGTGGATCCTGGGAAATGGGACAGACCTGTCGGGACTTGGTGATGAGGCGGTGGACGGCGCGTTCAGTTACATTGTGCTCCAGCACATGCCTGAGCCGGCTTTTGCTCATCGTTACATTCGAGAAATGCTTCGCGTCTTGAAGCCCGGCGGATTGTTTCTTTTTCAATTCAATTCCGTTCCTCAAAAGAGCATGAACTGGAAGGGCCGGCTGGCATGGGGAATCGTGGATTTCCCATGGGCGCTTGGGTTTAGGAAAGCAAGCCGCGGCGTAGCTTCTTTATTGGGGCTCTCTCCTGAAATTGCTGGGAAGAGTTGGCGTGGCGCTTCGCTAAATGTTCAGTCCGTGCGTGAAATTCTGGAGAATGCCGGCGCAACAGTGAAGAAAATGGCCGGTGAGAACACACCGATGACGTGGTGTTGGGGATTGAAGTCAAAGGCAAGAAATCAGTGATTATCCTCGGATTTAACTACTCGCAGATGCATGATTCCTCCGCCTGCATCGCGCGCGACGGCGAGTTGCTCTTTGCCGTTGCAGAAGAGCGCATTAGCCGCATCAAGCATGACGCCGGGTTTCCGCACAACGCGATCCGCGCCTGCCTGGAGTTTGCGAGGGTCGTTCCGGATCAGCTCGATTTCATCTGTCAGGGTTGGCCTGCCCCCGGAAAGGGGCTTAGAACAGATTTGAAGTGCTTCCTAAACGGACAATATCCGATCACGTATCTGAACGTTTTGAACTTCGCGCGGGTATTCGCCAGCATGTACCACCAGAACGGGGGGTTCAAACGTTTCACGCATTATTTTGGACCAACACGTGCGCAGATACGGTTTGTTGATCACCACTTGGCGCACGCCATCAGCGCCTATTCGTATTCAGGCTTTGACAATTCGGCCGTCGTCATCATGGACGGTCGCGGAGCGTGGGAAGCCAGCTCCATCTGGTATGGACACGATGGCCGACTCGACCACGTGCTGACAATTGCCTGGCCGAATTCGTTGGGACTGTTTTACGCGCAATTTACACAGTATCTCGGTTTCGTTCCCAATAGCGATGAATGGAAGGTCATGGGCCTCGCGCCCTATGGAAGCCCCGGGGTAAATCTTGGCGAATTCATCTCGCTGGATCAGGAAATATACAAAGTGAACGCCCCACTTTTGTTCGAACGAAGCAACGGCACTTCCGCCATCGCGAGGCGGCTCGGCCCCAAGCGGACACCCGAAAGTGAAATCGATGACAGTTTCAAGAACATCGCCTTCGCCGTGCAGGATGCATGCGAGAACGCCATGCTGGCCCTGGTGAAGCTGGCGACCGAAAAAACCGGTTGTCGCAATGTGTGTCTTGCTGGCGGGGTGGCGCTCAATTCAAAAGCGAATGGAAAGATTCAAGCCTCGGGCATAGTTGACAATATCTTTGTTCAGCCCGCGGCTTCGGATGACGGTGTAGCGCTCGGCGCGGTGTTTGCGCCTTACCTGGACGGCGGCGGCCATTTGCCGATGAAGCCGCTTCGTCACGTGTACCTCGGCCCGGAATTTCTCGATGATGAAATTGAAAAGTCGCTGAGGACTTACAAGCTGCGCGTGTCAAAACTGATTGACGTCGCCACAACCACCGCCGAACTTCTGGCCAGTGGAAAAATCATTGGGTGGTTCCAGGGGCGGATGGAGTTCGGCCCGCGCGCCCTCGGGCACCGCTCGATCCTTGCCGATCCTCGCGACCCGGAAATGAACGCCAAAGTGAACAACGCAGTCAAATTTCGTGAATGGTGGCGCCCGTTCGCGCCTTCCCTGTTGAAGGAAGTGGCGGGGGAATATCTCGAGCACGCCTGCGATTCTCCGTTCATGATTCTCACGAATCCGGTGAGGCCCGAAAAGCGCATCGTGATTCCCTCGGTAACCCACGTCGACGGGAGTGCGCGTCCCCAAACAGTGGAGAAGGAAGTCAACCCACTGTACTGGAATCTGATCAACGAATTCGGCAAGCGCACGGGCGTCCCGGTGCTCATGAACACTTCGTTCAACCTGCGAGGAGAGGCGATCGTAAACACCCCGACCGACGCGATCCGGACATTTTTCAGCTCCGGCATGGACGCTCTCATCATCGGCTCTTTCCTGGTGGAAAAATGAACGAAAAACCTGTGATTCTGCTCCTTGGAGGGGCGAGCCCACCGACGGCTTCGTGGACTATCGCGAGATGCTGCGCGAAGCCGGCACCCAGCGCGGACTGTCCTTTGAGCTCGTGTCGGTTCCCTGGGCAGAATGAGGGTGGTGCGCGGCCCGCACCGAACTAAGCAAGGCGGCCTTGTCGTGCCGGGGGCGCTGAGTTCTACTGCAATTCATGACGCCGGCGTGGTCCTATCGCGGTTTTCCTTTGGGAGCTGCGCGCTTTCTAGAAATTCTACGGCGACGCGGCGCGCGACTCGCGGTTGTCTTCCACGATGTGGCGGTGCTCGAGAATATTGTCGGCAGCGCGTCTTCCGGCAACTCTATGCTCTTTCGGAATTGGCGATTTTCACGGTTCCCGTCAACTTAGTTCCCTGGTTACCGCTGCATCGTGAAAAAGCCACCTTCATACCCGTCTGGGCAAACTGCCCGGAGGGGGTTCCGTCAGAACGAGACGATACTCATGTGGCAAAGACTGTCGCGGTTTATAGCATTACCGGGGAAACCTGAGCGCTGATTGAAGCGGACGGCCTCGGCTCTGCCTTGAGGCGAGCAAGCAGTTCTGTTGGCCAGGTCCACGTGGTCTTGTGTGGCTGCGGGTCGAGGCAAGCCGAGCAGTTACTCCTAGGCGAAATTGCCGGAGCCGACGTGCGGCTCGAAACCTTCGGGCTGCTCCGACCGGAAAAGGTGTCACGGACATTGTCAGCTGCGGATGTTCTTTTGTTCGTCCGCGGACACATTTCGAGCCGGCGCGGAAGCGCGGTAGCCGGAATCGCCTGTGGGAGCCCATCGTCTGGTATTCAGGCCCAGAAACTGCGTGGCCAGTCACGGAAGCAGGCATTCCCGCAGTTCGTTTCGGCAATCGGGAGGCCCTTGCGGCCGCGGTGGAAACGGTCCTTTCTGACGGCATGTATCGCAGATCGCCGGCCGAACGCAGCGCAGCGCAGAAAAGCTATTTTTCATGGCTCTCAATTGCGGAACGGTCTGCTGCGGAGCTAAGGTTGCGCAATAAGACTCCGGTGACAAGTGCTGCCATAGACTCCGGCGCTACTGTTCGAATTTAGGCGAATAGGCAACGACTGGCAATGAACCGAAATGCGACGAATGGTTCCGATGCATTGGGCATAGCGCGCCCCTTCGTTTTAAATCTGTCTTTCCAACCTCCGACAATGGGAATATTGTCGGAGGCAGGTTGATCTGCGGGCAAATTTGGCTTCCGGGGTAATTCTGTGAGAATTGATGGTGTGGTTATCTCGTGTTATCGACTCGATATGGAAATGACGCGAATCTGTGTGGCCAGCATTCGTTTTTGGTATCCAGACATTGCGATTTGGCTTTTGAAAGACAAGAGCTACAAGGACTTTGATACTCGCGAGATTGAGCGACATTGGAATGTTCACGAGTATCCAATTGAGACTAAGAACCTTGGCTGGGGCTTCGGAAAATTAGAGGTTATTACCGAACTGCCTTCACGGCGCGTTTTACTGCTTGATTCGGACACGGCATTCAGCGGGCGGGTAATAGACGAACTCGAATGCTTCGCGGAAGATCTGATCGTGGAGAGCAAGGATTACGTGACAAGCAATCAGATTGAAACGCAATTCTTCTCGTTAGAAAAACTTCATAAGGTAGATTCGTCTTATACTTTCCCTGGATTCGGATTCAATACAGGTGAACTGGTTGTAAGTACGGGAGTGATTACGAAGCAGGATTTTGATGGTCTCTTTGATTGGAATACGAGGCAGGTCAAATACCCAGAGGTGTTTAGATTGGCCGAGCAGGGCGTCCTTAACTATGTAGTACATCGCAAGATGCAGGGAGGGCAACTGAGTGTTCGTCGTCACCCGTTCATGATTTGGCCTGGAGACTTTGAGCACGCGAGCGGTATCCAAGTCGAGCACTTAAAACGAGAGAGCCAGCACCGCTACGTTATCCATTGGGCGGGCATGCGTTGGGGGAAGCTTCCTCAAGAAATGCCGAGACCGGACATCCTTTTGCATTTTGAAAAGCTCTACTATCAGCGAATCCCTTTTGGGAATATTCTTCGATACTGGCGTCGGGCCGTCTTTCGATTCCACCGAGGAGTCGTTGCCCCTCTCAAAGGTCTCGTGATGAAATGTGTTGAGCGATCGTGAATACTACAACACATGCCGTGTGCACTTTCTTCAGTTCAGTGATGGATGCAATGAGACGCTTTGTCGTCGAGAAATAGTTTGGCTGCTGCCTTGTTTTCGTTTATGAGAGGACGTCCCAGCGGTTCCCTGCTTCATCCATACTTTCGGTCGCTGGACGCAACGGTGGGAACGTGAGCGAAAAACGAATCATTGCACTTATCGGCCGACGAGATGAGCCTACCGATGGCGTATGGGACTACTGTCGTTGGCTCGGTGGGTCACTCGTAGATCATGGCTACCAGTTTGAAACCATTCGGATGAACTGGTTAGAACTAGGTTGGCGGGCTGCCCTTGCGGAATTGAAAAACAACGCAAAGAGTTGGGGTGGATGCTGGGTCCTGCTGCAATATACGGCTCTTGCGTGGTCCAAACAAGGATTTCCCACAAGGGTTCCCAGTATATTCGTAACCCTAAAGCAAATGGGAATCCATTGCGGAGTTGTTTTTCATGATTTTCATCCGTTCGGAGGGAACCGAGTCGTTGACCGTGCGCGGTCTCGTTGTCAACAGATAGTCTTGCGACGCACATATGCAGCCTCTGATCTTGCGATTTTTTCGGCTCCCCTACAAAAAGTTACCTGGCTGCATACACGCGAACCCAAAGCTGTCTTTATTCCAATCGGTGCAAATTGTCCTGCACCTACAGGAATCGTGAGCGAGCCACAAGGGCAACCAACTATAGCCGTTTTCTGCGTGACCTGCGACCACCGTATGGCCAAAGAAGTCAGGGACATCGGCCATGCCGTGCGGCACGCCAGTTGCGCGTTGGGGCCAATGCGGCTGGTAGTCTTGGGGCGTGGCTCAAAGGAAGCCAACGCAATGCTGCAGGCCGAGTTCTCCGGGACCGATGTTCAGGTAGACACGTTGGGGTTGCTGCCAGCCGCTGAAGTCAGTCACGTCCTAGCCCGATCGAGCGTCCTGTTGTTTGTTCGCGGCTATATTTCAAGCCGCCGGGGCAGCGCGATTGCCGGGATTGCTTGTGGATTGCCGATCGTTGGCTACGAAAGTGTGGATACTGCTTGGCCCTTGACTGAGGCAGGCCTGGTTCTGGTCCCAGAGGACGACAGAGATGCACTCTCGAAAGGCCTGCTAAGAGTTCTCTCCGATTCAGGGTTGCGGCAGTCTCTTCGAGCGCGGAGTCGTGAGGCTCAGCAGCACTACTTCTCCTGGACGGCCATCGCTCGGCATGTGGCGGCTGCTCTAGGAGGTGCCAGGACGGACTTGACAGATCTCCGAGTTCCCGAGATACCGGCCAAGCAAACTTAAGCCAGCTCGCATAAACAAAAGATCACAAAAAACATACTGCGAACCTCCCACGGTACATCAGGTAGCTTTCGTAGCCAGAACCAGCAACTCGTCACCCTCTGTGGAAATCTTTGCTCGGGAATCGTGTAGAAGTGCTTCGATGAGTTTCTCGTCGAACGGGCTAGAGCCAAAAATTGGTTCCCTAAGACCCGCGCGGGGAATAGCGTACTGAAAAAAGGGAATCGCCGGTGCAATCGGATGATCTTCGCCAATCCATTTGAGCCAGTATCCGGAGCGAGCCTTTTTCCCCAAGAAATTGGGAAGAATGTGGAACACGAACCCATTCTCTTTTAGAAGACGAGTAAGGGTGGAAAAAACTGAGGCGATATTGGGCAGATGCTCGATGACGTGATTGGAAAACACGACGTCAAAACTTCCCGAGGGCATGGCTTCGAGTTGTTCAATTGTGTCGATGATCTCCAGCCCCATTTTTACGCGACCATACTCGGCACGGGGTCTCGAAATCTCAAAACCTACGGCATCAAAACCTTGACGCCGAAGTTGGGACGTTCCGTAACCCCAGGAGCAGCCAAAGTCGAGCACGCGGCCTCCAGGGTGTGTCGCATGCAACACGCGAGCCTTACTTCTGATATCGAGAGGCGATCCTGAGAAATCCTTCTCTATGAGACAGTCGAGATCGACGATATCCGGCAGAATGACCTGCGGGGAATCCCCGGCGAATTCTTCTTGATAATAATCGTTGTGCTCCGTTGAGTTGTCGGCCGGCCAGCGGAACCAGAGGTGACAAGTCTGGCATTCAAGAATTTCCGCGATCAGTTTTTTTCGGCACACCAGCGTTACGACGCTAGACGGCCCACAATACGGGCAAACCCGCGGCTGGCCCTCCCACCGATGGCGAAGAAGGCGCCGGGCATAGCGAAACTTGCCTCTAACGTCGAAGGAATTCTCGCGGGACATGTTCTTTCTCTCGCCTAGAAATTCACGGGAGCTATATAATAACCAAATATTATAATATGGCTGTCGAAAATTCCCAGTGCTGATGAACGAATGAAGTACTCAGGGTTTCTACACTAGATGAGAAGGCTGCTAGCATTGGCCCAGAATCCGCTGGCTCTGAGCCTGATACGGTGACGACTCATCGCCGCGCTGATCGCAAGCGCCTCCTCATTGTGGCTCCGTGCTAAGTGCAATTCTCACCCCACCTTTTTTTGCGAAGTAGTGCATCAATCGAAGAACTGGAGCTTCAGAAGTTAGGTACCGAAGGAGGGGTCTGTTGCCGTTCTGAACTTCGCAGTTCTTTTACGCACTGGACATAGAGTGACCAGGGCACATCGGGATCCTGCTTGTCTAGAAGTTGCAGGGGCCAGGTGAAGACAAACAGCGGCAACGCGAAGACAGCACCGTAACTGCTCAATACGGGTTGAATATCCTTTGATACTTTGACCAAACTCGGGGAACCGAATCCTGCGCTCTTGATAATTCGGAATCCAGCCGGTTCAAGAAGCGCACGGTATGTCTCCATCGTGTATCCGTCGCGAACGTGCCAACCCATGGATTCGTCCGTGCAGACGCGGCCCTTGTTGCCGGGATGCTCAGAATAGGGACAGCAGACGTGCAAAATCCCACCATCGCGAAGTAAACTGTGGAAGGTCTTCACTACTGCCTGGTCTCGGGTGATATGTTCAAGGGTCTCAGAGCAAATGATTTGGTCGAATTTTCTATCGATGCGGTCCAAATCGTATAGATTGCAGACTTCGAACTGGAGCCGCTCGGGATCTGTTCCCACAAACGAGAAGTATTCGCTGGCCTTGCGCACTTGATCGAGCTTTTTTGTTATACCCAAAACCCGATTACCGTGCTGATAGGCGGCGAAAGAAAGGGCTCCATTCCCGCACCCAGCGTCCAGAGTGTCTATGGCTCCTTCCTTTAAAAATTTGGTAAGCAGACGGTATCGACAACGAGTATGCACGTCCAGGCCCGGAAATAGTGCCTTCTTCCACCAGAGTCGAATTCTGTCGCGCGTCTTCAGCGAAATCTCCAAGAAATGCCAGCAGGAATGTCTTCCCATGTCCGCCTGTCGCGTAATACGTTTTTGCGGAAGTGGCACCAAAATTGTACATCGCTTCGTCAGTTTTTTTGGAAACGAAGCCACTGAGCTTCGATCGGCGCATTTGCCGATTCGCGAAAACCTGTTAGCGAGTACGATGTGTCTTGTAAAGTGAACAACACTTGCTCCGGCTTTCGCAACGACATCAGATCGTGCACGGTTGATGAAACTAGAGTTGCGGTCGTCGCCCCAAAAACGCATAATTACAGCTGTCTTTACTCGATCCGCACGCCATGCAGCTCACTACGAATGGATCACTGAGAGGCAATCGCCAGGTCAAATCTGCAGTCCTGGGCCTGCTCGTATTGGGAACCATCTGGGAATTGGCGTCGTTGATTATCGCTGGCTCAAGCCAGTCGTTGATCATACTAGGGTTGAGTTTTGCGGTCACTGCGCTGGTTGTCCATATACTGAATGATTGGCCCAGCGGCGTGCTGTTTTTTTTGCTGTGGCTTCTATTTGAAGACTTCGCCCGCAAATACCTTGGCAACAGCATGATCGTCTATTTTGCCAAGGATTTTCTGGTGGGAATCGCGTATTTGTCATTCTACTTGGCGAAACGCAGGCAGAAAATCGATTTCTTTAGCCCTCCTTTTCTTGTCCCGCTTGGTATGTTTTTTGCGCTCGCGGTCGCGCAGATTTTTAATCCCTACACCCCGAGCATCATGTATGGGTTGTTGGGCATAAAGCTCTATTTCTATTATATACCCCTTATGTTTCTCGGCTATGCGATGATTAATCGACCCACCGATTTGGAACGCCTTCTCAAGGTGTGTCTCATCGGAGGGATAGTGATTTCGGGTTTGGGTGTCGCTCAAGCTGTCTTGGGATTTGGCTTCTTGACTCCAACTGATACGGCGGAAGAGATTTATGGGCTATCCCATCTCGTAAGATATTCTCCAGTTACACACCAGGCGGCGTTCGCCCCCAGTTCGGTATTTGTTAGCGCGGGGCGATTCTCCTTTTATCTGGTTTTGCTGTGGACCTTAGCGTTGGGAGCGTTGGGTTACCTTTTGCTGAGTCGCAGACTGAGGGCAGTGTACGGCTATTTGGGCCTCGGCGTAGTCACCGCTGCCGTCATGATTAGCGGAACGCGCACCCCTTTTGTCTTCGTAGTCGGCAGCGCATTGGTCATGACCGCGGCGTTCCTGTGGGGTGCTCCCTGGCGATGGGGTCAGGGGCATCGGATGGTCAAGGCGCTTCGCCGCGGCTTTCTAATCGGTGGTTTAGCACTACTTCTCATGGTCCAAGTGTTTCCTTCCATCATTGGCGGGAATTGGGCGTTTTTCACGGAGACACTTTCCATTTCCGGACAAGGATCTGAACTTGTAGACCGCGCTTGGAATTATCCGGTTCGGAATCTATTGGGCGCATTTGGGGAAAACTGGAAAGTCGGCTACGGCACAGGAACGAACTCGCTGGGTACGCAATACGTGTCACGTTACTTGGAACAACCACCACCAGAATACATTGTAGAGAGCGGTTATGGCGCCCTCGTCATCGAGATGGGGATTCTTGGGCTAGTGCTTTGGGTTGTGTGGGTAGGGGTCTTGCTGTGGCATGGGTGGAAAGTTGTCCGAAGCCTTCGTGAGACAATCTATTTCCCAATCGGCTTTGCCATTTGGTGGTACGCTGTAGAAGGGCTTGTCTTGTTGATGTACTTTGGGATGCAATCCTACCAAGATTACGTGAATAACGCCTATCTTTGGCTCCTCATCGGCGTCCTCTACCGTCTTCCCAAGCTGGCGCAGTTGCCTCAACCGGTCCCCATTCCCAAACAATTGCGCGGAGTGCCTCGCTGGCGTCTCGCGCTGATGGGAAGATAGCCGGCGTGTGCGGCATCGCGGGGATCACGACGACTCACCCTGACGATTCGTTGCGCCTCGCCGCGGATCGCATGGCCGCCGCGATGAAGCATCGAGGTCCGGACACGCAGGGGGTCCAGGAATTCCCTTCCTGTTTGCTAGTCAACGCTCGCCTCTCGATCATTGATCTCAGCGATCGCGGGCGCATGCCCATGTCCAGCCCGGATGGCCAGACGTGGATCACCTACAACGGAGAAAGCTATAACGCGGCGGAGTTGCGCGCGGAACTCGAACAACGCGGCCGTACGTTCCGCACCACTTCGGACACGGAAGTTGTTCTTCAACTCTACCTGGAATATGGCGAGCGATTCGTCGAAAGACTCCGCGGCATGTTTGCCTTCGCGATTTGGGATTGTGGTGAACGCAAGCTGCTGCTTGGGCGCGACCGCCTGGGCGTCAAACCGCTCTACGTGTGCGATTCCGGCGGCCAGTTGGTCTTCGCTTCTGAACTCAAAGCGCTCTTAGCCTCCGGCCTGGTGACACGTCAGCTCGACCCGGCTGGCCTTCGCGTCTTTCTTCAGCTTGGGCACATTCCGCCGCCGTGGACGGCGATTCGCGGCGTAACTTCGCTCGCGCCGGGGCACATTGGAGTTTGGACGGACGGGCATTGGCGAACGGAGCCGTACTGGTCGCTTTCCCCTAGTTCTTCGCCTCCTGTTTCGACCGATCGTCTCGCGGAGAATCTTTCGGAAGTGCTCCTCGACGCAATGCGAAACCATCTCGTGTCGGATGTTCCCGTGCTGATTTTTTTAAGCGGCGGCACGGATTCGGCTTGCCTTGCCGCGCTGGCGCGTGCCGCCGGAGCGCGGAATCTCTCGGCGATGACGGTCGGATTCGGAGAGGCCGAATTCAACGAAAGTGGTCTGACTCGCCGCACGGCGGAATCGCTGGGTATCCCGCTTGAAGTTGTGACGCTCGAGGCGCGCCGCGTGGAAGCGGACTTGGACCACGCCATCTGGGCTCTGGATGAGCCTTCCGTGGATGGATTGAACTCCTACTGGATTTCGAAACTGGGAGCGGAAGCGGGATTTAAAGTCGCGCTATCGGGCCAGGGGGGAGATGAATTGTTCGGCGGGTACGAATCGCTTGCTTGGTTCGAAAGGTTCAACACCATTGCGCGCTGGGCCAGGCCTCTGCCTGCGATGCCGTTCGGCCGGTGGCTCGACCAGAACTCGTTTCCGTTTCGCTGGAGAAAACTTTCTTACCTGATTGGGGCCGACGATCCGTTCGTGGCCGCGCAACTTGCCGTGAAGGTGCTTTTCCTGGACCGGGATGTCGCTGCGTTGATGTCTCCCTCCTTTGCTCGCAATGGCCATCACGCGGAAGCCAGGGACCATTTGACGTATTGGTCCAAGCAGGTGGAGAAAGAAGATCTTCGCGAGCGCCTTGCCTTTATGGACATTCATACGCACCTGGAGCCGCGCCTGCTGCGCGACCTGGACGCCATGAGCATGGCTCACAGCATCGAAGTCCGGCCGGTATTTCTCGACCATCGCGTGGTGGAGTTTCTGCTGCCCGTTCCGTCGAAGATTCGCATGCAGCAGAAGCGGCTTCTGCTGGATGCGGCAAAGGCTTTTTTGCCTCCCGGGCTTTTGGCGGATTTGTCGGCGCGGCGGAAACGCACGTTCACGTTTCCTTTTCAACGCTGGCTGTCGCATGATTTGCGTAACGTGTTGGAGGAAGCGTTTGCGCCGGACCGGCTCCGCCGGACCGGCATTCTTGAGCCTGCGGCCGTGAATCGCGTCTGGAACTGCTACGAGCGGTCAGAGGGCGCCGTGGGCTGGTCGCGCATTTGGAATCTTTTTGTTCTCCAGCGCTGGTGCGAACTCATGCAGGTCAGCCCTTAGGGAGCGCCGCCAACGAATGCCACCCGTCCGGATCGCCGTTGTTTCTCCCTTCATCGATAAACGCCATGGAACCGAGCGGCGCATCGCCGAATGGATCAAGCGCCTGCCTCAGGAATATGAAATTCATATTTACAGCCAGCGCGTCGAAGACGTGGACCTCACCCGCATGCGGTGGCACCGGATTCCCCGAATCCCCGGACCGCACCTTTTGAATTTTCTTTGGTGGCTTGCCGCCAATCACCTGTGGCGCTGGTGGGATGCGCACGTGCGCGGGTTGGAGCCCGATCTTGTTTACACGGCGGGAACGAATTGCTGGGACGCGGATCTGATCTCCATTCACATCGTGTTTGCCGAATTTGTGCGCATGTCGGAGCATGAATTGCGGTTCCGCGGCAATCCTCCGCGTTTCTGGCCTCGGCTGATTCATCGCTGGCTTTACTACCGGCTGATTATTTTTCTCGAACGCCGCATGTATACGAATCCGAAGACCTGTCTGATTCTTATCGCGAAAAAAACGGCGAACGATTTGAAGCGCCATTACGGCATCGCGGGACCTTTGCCGATTGTATACATCGGTCTCGACCACAAGATTTTCAATCGCGAATTAAGGGTTCGCAACCGGCCCGAGGTGCGCGTGCAACTCGGCTTGAGAGAGGATCAATTTGTTCTGGTGCTGGTCGGCAACGATTGGAAGAAGAAAGGGCTCGTGGCTTTGATTGAAGCGCTCGCGCAATTGAAAGACATTCCGCTGGCGCTTGTCGTTGCGGGCAGGGACGATTCGGCCCCCTACCAGAGCCGGATACGAGAACTGGGGCTGAAGGGGAAAGTGAAGTTCTGTTCGTCACGCGCGGATGTGCAATGGTATTACGCCGCCGCGGATGTGTACGTGGGCCCGTCGCTCGAAGACACTTTCGCGCAGCCTCCCGCCGAAGCTATGGCTTGCGGCTTGCCAGTAATTACCACCGCGACGAACGGCACCGCCGAAATCATGACGGACGGCGTGGATGGTTTGATTCTGCAGGATCCCTGCGACGTCGCAGGCCTCGCCGAACGGATTCGATGGCTCTACGAGCATCCCGAACAGAGGGAGAGCATCGCCGCGCAGGCCGCCGTGACCGCAGGCGAATATACATGGGACCGCAACGGCGTCGAGATGCGCGCCATCTTTGCCGGCGCGATTGAGCGCAAGAAAAAACAATCGCACGACGTGCCCGCGGCCCGCGTTTCGCCCGGCGCCCCGTCGGGCAAATAAGAAATCTGGAGACCGGCCAAAACTGCAATCCGAAGAGACAAGGCGGCGTTGTAGAATCCCGAAGCTGTTGCAAAGTCAAAAAGCACGCGGAACAAAATGCGGGAGAATTTGAATAGCATCGAAGCGAGGTCCGAGGATGAGTGTTCTGCCGGTGCGCGACCGCATTCGGCTTTGGGGTAAGAGGCTGCTTTTTCCGGGGCTGGACCTGCACACTCGCAGCCGGTACCGCTTCCTTACCAGATATTTTAGAGAAGGCCCCATCGATACTCTGGATGCGGGTTGCGGTAACGGGGCGCTGTCCTACGCGGCGTACCTGCGCGGGAATAGAGTCCTGGGCGTGACCATGGACTCCCTTCAGGTTGAGAAAGCCGATGAGTATTTTTCTTTTCTGGGAAGCGATCCCATTCGGCTAAAGTTCAAGGTCTGCAATCTTTACGATTTGCCTCAGATCCAGGAGAAATTCGATCAAATTATTTGCTCGGAAACGCTGGAACACATTACTAGGGACAAACAAGTGGTTGCATATTTTTACGACGCGCTGCGCGAAGGCGGTGTGCTGCACCTCTGCTGCCCGTTCTCGGATCATCCCGGCAACAAAGGAAGAGTTTGCACCGACGAGTCGCGCGGCTGGCACGTCCGCGATGGGTACACGATGGAGAGCTACAGGGCGCTCCTGGAACCGGCGGGATTCCAGATCGTCAAGAGCGCCGGGTTTGGTTCGCCCCTTTTGGTGAAGATGACGAATATCGTTCAGCCCGTGTTGAGCCGGAGGGGCGCCGCTTTCGCGCTGCCCTTGTTTCTTCTCTCCTGGCCGTTGCAACTTTTGGACTACGAAAATCCCAAGGTGCCGTGGTCGCTCTACGTTCAGTGCGTGAAGAAGCCCCAGAGTGCGAAGTGAACTGCCCGGCCTCTCTCAGAAGCGACGGACGCGCATCCTAAATCGGAAGCGTGGCGGCTCATGAAGCGGATTCTTGGGGGAGCATATTGAATGGAGACTGGCGCAGGCACGGCTCTGAAGAGAGGACCGGTTACGTCACTTCAACGAATCTACCTGCGAATTGCGCTCGCTGGCCTCGTGGCGTTGGTCTATGCCGCGCTTTGGACGATCAACGCAAAGCCTTTGGAAGTCCGTGAGCATTTTTATCAGAGCTATTTTTCTTTTCCCGCGTCGACGCCGCAAGCGTATGGAGACCTGAGGTACTACCTGGTGTGGCTAGATTGCGTCCGCGCCGGCGCACCTATTGACAAGCCATGTTCCCTGGGCTCACCGATTCCCTGGGTCTACCCTTCCGTCTGGCTCCTGGTTTCCTACACCGGACTGTCAGTTCGTCACACGATCGCGGTTGCGGCGGTACTTTTCATCGGACTCATTGCGATGGCTGCGTACTTGTGCTCACCGGGATCGGTCTCGGAAGTTTTCTACGACGCTTTGTTTCTCGTCTCTCCGCCTTTCGTCCTGGCCCTCGAACGATGCAACATGGATATATTGATTTTCATTCTGCTCGGGTTGGCCGTAGCGCTTGCAAGCCGTCGAATCGTCCTGGGCGCGTTCGGGCTGGTTTGGGTGAGCGCCCTTTTGAAGATCTATCCGGGAGTCGCCTTGCTCGCATTTATCCGGAAGAAGAGTGATGTGATTGCCGCGGGACTGGGCGTCGCGACGCTCCTGGTCTATATTCAGGCGATTCGGCCGCAGCTCAAACTCATCTATTTGATCCTGCCGCAGACCGAGTGGGAGTCCTTCGGCAGCCCGGAGCTGTTCCTGATTCTGGGCAAGAAAATGGAGGCGATGGGCCACCCGGTGCCATTGATAAACTCGGTGATTCCGCTTCTTGCGGTTGCGGTGTGTACAATTTCGGTCGCGCTTCTCGCTTTCGCATTCGTCCGGCGTAGATTCGATATGGATTTGGAACCTTTGGATGATATTTCTCAGCATGCTTTCACGGTTGGCGGACTGGTGTATTGTGCGTGCTGGTCCCTGGGCATGAACTTTAACTATCGCTATATTCTTCTGGCCATGACTTTACCGAAGGCATGGGCATGGGCGTCCGCGAAATTTCGATGGCGATGGGCCTATGGCGCATACCTGCTGGCCGCGCTGGCGATGGCCTGGTTGGCGCTATTCCAATACTTGCATCCATGGATCGAGATTGGACACGCGCTCCTTGGTTGGTTTCTCTACGGATGGCTGGTTTTTACGTTGGTCTTGTTGTATGGGCGCGCTGTCGTCACGGCGCTGGGCGATGGAACCGCTTCTATTATCCTTCAACAGGGACACGGGAGCTGAACACGGCCGATGCGGATTCGGCCAGGCGCACGGATTCAAGAAGTGCGGTCTCGTCGTCCTCGGCGGTCTTGCCCTGCTCGACACATTCCAGAAAATAGCGGAGTTGGCGTGCGAGCGGCCCGGGGCTGTTTGCCCATTCGGCATCCGCCGTCATGCTTTCCGCGCCGATCATCATGGTGCCGGGCTCGACGGAAAAATCAAGTGAGGCCGGCGCGGAGAGCTGAATCATGCGGCGGCGCCGGTCGCTGTGGCGCTCGAGCGTGACGCTGCCTTTCATGCCGCCCGCGGAGAGCGTGAAGGTGGCGGATTTTCCGCCGCGAGCCATTCTGCAGGATTTCACTGAGAAGACGGCCTGGGGAAACAGCACGGAAAGAATCGCCCAGATATGCGGCATGACGTCATCGGCCACGTTGATGCTTGCGTCATAAGTTTTTCGCTCGCCATAGCGTATCTCGCCCGCGGGGTCGGACCAGTGCAGCTCAAAGGCTGAAAGCTCGTGCAGCGCCGCGATGCGCCGCGCAAAATTGTGCAAGTAGGAACAGAAGCGATAGCTCAGGCCTGGCAGCAGAATCGTGCGGGCTGCACGGGCCAGCGATAAAAGTTGCTGCGCCTCCGGCAACGTGAGCACAACTGGCTTTTCAATCAGTAAATGGGCCCCGCGCACGATCAGGTTGCGCGCGGTTTCGCCGTGGGAGCGGGCGGCATTGGCGATTATTGCAACGGATGGGCTATCTGAAAGTTCGGATACGATCCGGATGGGGTGGTTGGAAGCAAGCCGCGATACGACGTTTTGAGCAAGGGCGGCATTGTGCGTGGTCACCAGCGTGATGCAATCCACCGGCAGATCGGAGGTTGCCAGGACGGAGAGGATCACGCGCCCCCATCGTCCGCCGCCAATGATGGCCACATCGTGCCGCATGGTTAGGCGCATGCCATGCGCAAGTACTGCACAAGCTGGTGCAGCGAGAACTCGCGCATGTCCTTTTTATCCCGGCAGGCCTTGTACCAGTCGAGTGTCCAGCCGATGGCATCGTCCACGGCAAGCAGTGCCTCCCAGCCCAGGGCCTCGCGCGCGAGGGACGAATTGATTGCCAGATAGCCGCTTTCCTTGAGATTGGGATCGGCGCCGCCCGCGCGCCAACTCTCCGAGCTCATGATGCGCTTGAATTGTTCCGCGACGTCGCGCACCGTGCAAAAAGCAGCTTCGGAAGGGCCGAAATTCATGGCCAGCGGGGCGTCAAGTCCGCGCCGCACCAGATGCTCGATATAGAGCAGATAGCCAAAAATAGGATCGAGAACATGCTGCCACGGCCTCACTGCATCGGGATAGCGCAGGACAACCTGTTCGCGGGAGATGTAGGCGCGCCAGAGGTCGGGAATCAGGCGGTCCGCCGACCAGTCGCCGCCGCCGATGACATTGCCGGCGCGGGCGCACGCTACGGGAATTTTGCGGCAGGCAAAGAAACTTTGGGCGTAGCTGCGCGTGAGAATTTCGGCCGCGGCTTTGGAGGCGGAATAGGGGTCGCGACTGCCGAGGGGCGCGTTCTCGGCGAAGGCGATTCCGAGATCGTGATTCTCGTAGACCTTGTCGCTTGTAATGATGAGCGCAGCTCTGAGCGTAGGCACGCCGCGCAGGGCCTCAAGCAGATGCACGGTGCCCAGCACATTGGTTTCGAAGGTAAGCTCGGGCTCCGTGTACGACCGGCGCACCAGCGGCTGGGCAGCCATGTGGATGACGATCTCGGGTTGCGCAGCGGTGATGACTTCGCCGAAGGAAGCTGCGTTGCGGATGTCGCCCGTATGCGAGTCGAGCGCAGGCCATGGCGATAAAAGTTCGAACAGGCTGGGATGGGTATCGGGCGGCAGGGCGAAGCCGGTGACGCGGGCCTCGAGATGCTCGAGCATCAATGCCATCCACCCGCCTTTGAAGCCGGTATGGCCGGTGAGCAAAACGCGCCTGCCGGACCAGAAACCGCAGTCAAGCGCGCGCGGCATCAATCCCACCATTTCCAGGGCGCCTTGCCGCTGGCCCACAAATCTTCCAGCGCGCGGCGGTCGCGCAGCGTATCCATCGGCCGCCAGAACCCGTCATGGGTGAACGCGCCGAGCTTGCCTCTTTTCGCAAGCGTTTCGAGCGGGCCGCGCTCCCAGATCGTGGCGTCGTCTTCGATTAGATCGATCGCCGAAGGATTTACCACGAAAAAGCCGCCGTTGATATAGCCTTCGCCCGAGCTGGGTTTCTCGGAAAAATGGGTGACGCGGTTATTTTTGATGATGGCTGCGCCGAAACGCGGTGGCGGTTTAACGGCTGTGAGTGTGACGTCGAATTTATTTTGTTCATGAAAGGCGATGAGCGCGCCGATGTCGATATCGGCGATGCCGTCGCCGTAGGTGAGGCAGAAGGGATCCCGTTGGTCAAGATGATCGCGCACGCGCTTGATGCGCCCGCCGGTTTCCGTGCCTTCGCCTGTGTCGATGATGGTGATTTTCCAGGGCTCGGCGGCTTCGCTTAGGCAAGTCACCTTGTTGGTGGCGAGATCAATGGTGACGTTGCTGTGATGCTCACGGTAGTTCGCAAAAAACTCGACGATGGTGTGCGCCTTGTATCCCGCGCAAATCACGAAATCGGTGATGCCATGTCTCGAATAGACCTTCATGATGTGCCACAGGATCGGCCAATTGCCGATGGTGACCATGGGCTTGGGGATGCGGTCGGTCTCTTCCGACAAACGCGTGCCGAGGCCGCCAGCGAGGATGACTGCTTTCATGCCGTCACGTCCGCGCGAATGTGAAATATTGTGCGCCAAGAGGGCACCATGTCAGCACCTTGTCCAGTTGAGTGAAGAACCGCTGGGAGAACGGAGTGAACAGGATATTTTCGGTCAGGGGGGCGCGCAACCCCGCCTCGCGCATGAGTTTGCGGAGTCGTCCGCCCGAAAGCAATGTCACGCCGTGATCCAGCTCGTTATGAGAGACGACGTAGCGGGTGAGGGGGTTGAACGGATTATGCTCGAAAATGAAAATGCCGCCTTGCGGTTTCACCACGCGCTTCATCTCACCGAGGAACTTCAACCAGTCGGCGGGCGGCACATGGTGCATGACGCAAATGGCCAGGGCGAGATTGAAAGAGGCGTCAGCGAAAGGAAGTTTCGTGCCGTCATAGGGAACGTAGGAAACGCCGGGGTTTTGCTGCGCAGCAAGGGTGAGTACTTCGCCCGCCACATCCGTGCCGGTGATAGCGAAGCTGCCTGCAAGATAAGGGTGAATCAGCCCGTGACCGCAGCCGACGTCCAGCAGTTTGGGTTTCTGCAAATGAGGGAAATAGGCGTTGACCGCGCGCATGAAGGCATCGGCCTTGGCCTTCGTATAATAATCCAGCCCTTTGCCCGCGAAGCCGATCGATCGCTCGATCACCTCGCGGTAATTGTCTTTCGCGGTGTTGAAATCGACAAGCTGCTTCTCACTGTTCATCAATGTTCAGCGCCTGTTCGACAATCACGGTGGGACGTTTGCGCGCCTGGATATAGATGCGCCCGATATATTCGCCGATGACGCCGAGGAAAATCGCATTCAGGCTGATCCCGAACAGGATCAGCACCGTGGTGGTGGCAAAGCCCGAGGGCCAAGCATGTTGCGTGACGAGCCGTGCAACCACATAAATGCAGGTCATTACGGCTGTGACGAGAGAGACGAAAATGCCGAGATAGGTCGCCACCCGCAGCGGTTCGATCGAATAGGACAGAATGCCGCTCATGGCCAGGCGCACGAGCTGATGCAGGGGGAATTTGCTCTTGTCAAATTCGCGCTTCTGGCGGGTAAAGACAACGCCGGTCTGGTTTCGCGCGAGTTCCGAGATCAGCCCTCGCACGTAGGGCTGGGCGTCGTCGATGGTTTTAAGCTGGTCGAGAATTTTACGGTCCACTAGGCGGAAATCGCCGGCATCGATCGCATGCGGAACCTCCGAGATGCTGCCGAGCAAGCGGTAAAAGGCGCGGCGAAGAGCGATCATGCGCCTGGATTCCTTGCGATCGGAGCGCACTCCGGCCACCACATCGTGGCCTTCGCGCCAGAGCCTCAGAAATTCCGGGAACAGCGAGGGCGGATCTTCGAGGTCGCAGTCAATCTGGATTGCCGCGGCGCCGTGGGCATGGCGGTAGCCTGTGAGAATGGAACGGTGGAACCCGAAATTACGGGCGAAACGCAGCACGCGAACATCGGGATCAGCTGTGGCGAGCTCTTTCAATTTGCCAAAGGTTCCGTCGGTGCTGTGATTGTCGGTGAAGATGATCTCGTAGCTGTAATCCGGCAGCTTGTTGAATTCCTCGACAATCGTCGAATAGGCGCGCTCCACATTGTGCTCTTCGTTAAAGACAGGTACGACGATCGAGATAGGCGTGCGTTCTGGACCCGCATCCAGAATCTTGCATTCCGGCAGCGGCACGATCAGCTTGGACTTCAACCCGCGCTTGCGCAAGTCTGCGGCAATCGGCTCGGCGTAGTGCCAGGCGAGCAGCACGACGTAATCAGGCTGTTCGGTAAACAAGATGCTATTATCGACGATAGGAATATGTTTGCCAGGCGAGTAGAGGCCCTTTTTCAGGGAAGCGGGCTGCTCGGCGATATAGGGCATGAGGTTGGTGCCAATATCGCAATAGTGGAGCAACGTATTGGCTCGGCCCGGGCAGGAATTGCCGACAAAACTCTGGCCCCTGGTTTTTGCCGCGACGGCAAATTCAATTAGCTTATCGCGCGTTTTTTCCGCGTTCTTGCGGAATTTTTCATAGACCGCCGGTTTATCGAGCCCCATCTCGACTTCCATCTTCAGAATCTCGCCCACGGAGTCTTCAATCTGGCGGCTTCCCCTACGGCAGACGTGGGCGCGGATATTGCCGCCGTAGCGGGAAACACGCTCGGCGTGGAAGACTTCCATCCCGTAGAACCCAAACAGCGTGACCAGCGATTTGAGGCTGTATGTGCGGATATGTTCGTGGTAAATCGTGTCGTATTGCGCCTTGTTAAGAACATCGACGAGGTAGTGGTTCTCCAGTACAAACACGCCGTCGTTGCCGATCAGCGCCTGAATGCCGCGCACCACGTCGCCCAGCGGCGCCATATGCGCGAACACGTTAGAAGCCGTCACCAGCGAGGCGTTTCCATATTCCCTGACGATATCTCGGGCAACAACCTCGTTGAAGAAGTCATTTACCGTGTCGATGCCGTCGGCAATGGCGATGCTGGCGATTTGCGTGGGCTCGACTCCCAATACGCGGATCCCCTGTTGCTTAAATCCTTTGAGTAATGTTCCATCGTTCGAGCCGATATCGCAAATGATGGACGTGCCGTTCAGCCTGTACCGCGCCGCGAGGTCTTTGGCCATCAGCTCCTGATAGGCCGCAAGCTCCCGCGTCACCCCCGTGCGGTACGGATAATTCTGGTGATAAACGGTGGAACCCTCGACCACGTAATCGAGCTGGTTCAGGGTGCATCGGGTGCAACGCATCTGGCGCAGGGGGAAATAAGGTTCGGGCTCGTGGAGCTGCGCGGCGGTGAGCAACGAATCGCACAGCGGCTGATGACCGCAATCCAGCACGAGTTCAAGATCACTCGATCCGCAAACTTGACAATGGTTGAGTGGCCCGGGCTTTACGTTGTGGTCGATCATTCTGATTTCTGAAACCGGCATTTCCATTTTGACTTTCCGGTCCGATCAATACCGTACATCCAACACTGTCAATATGCAATCGTCCAGCCGCGTGACTGGTGAGCCCAAGAAGCCGAAGCTTCATGAATCAGGGATTTTCAACAGCCGCCAGTTATGGAACAGGTTCAGACTGCATTTTGCAACTTGGAAGCGGAAAATTTGGGAAAACGGCATGTCTGTATTTACAGACGCTTATTTGCTTATAATCGGCCGGATAAATGGGCGGGCGCGGCACGATGGCGCTATAGAATGTTCCCAAGTTTCGGGCGTGGGTCCGATTGCAATGCCGTGCTCGCGGAAAACAGCAGGTTCGGTTGCGGGAGAATTGAACATGAGTTGGACGACGGATTTAATTCACTTTGCCGGCCGGGGATTGCGCAGGGCCGGCCTTCAGTTGATGGATTATCGAGCGCTCAAAAGGGTTTGGCTGGATGTGGGCGCGTGCAAAGGCGAGCACTGCTATGGATTTGCGCTCGTCAATCCATCCCTTCGTGTTTTCCTGTTTGAACCCAACTTGCGAATGGCGGTCAAGCTTTTCGGCATGCTGCCCAATTTTTTGGGTGTCCCGCTCGCGGTTACCGAAACGGATGGATCTTCAGAGCTGAATATCAATTCCCATGCAGACGCGAGTTCGCTGCTGCCTCTCGATGAGCAAGGCGTGCGCCAATGGTCTGGAGCCCAGGACCTGCGAACCGTGGAGAAGGTAACCGTGGGCACGATTCGACTGGATACATTCCTCAATCTGGCGGGAATTCAGAGCGTGGACTATCTGAAGATTGACGCCCAAGGAATGGACCTGGACGTCGTGAGGTCCGCCGGGAATCGCTTGAAGGATATTCATCGAATTTGCCTCGAGTGCGACGTCACTCCTCATCCTCTCTACCGCGGCGCCCCAACCAAGAACGAAACGGTCGAATTTCTAGAGAGTCGCGGGTTCGCGCTCATCGATGCCCTGCCGCAGAGCGACGGACAAGAAGAGAACCTGACCTTCGAGAACAAAACGGTACGCGGAGCATAGTAGGCATGGAACAGACTTCCCGAGATGGCGGGATTCGGGTACCGCCCCACTTGACTTATCCATTTACACGTCCCGCTGGTAAGACCATTCTCAGGTACGCGATGAATTTACCAGAGACTCAAAAAGACGTTATCCATCGGGGCGATTCAAACCTGCGGCTTATAGCGCGCGCAGGTTCCGGAAAAATGCAGGCGGTCGGGCCAGGAGTCACAAAACTTCTGACAACTGGCCGTAAGCCCGGCAACGTCGCCGTCTTCACTACTACGGACAATCAAGCACTGAAGAATTACTTTGACCGGCCAATAGCAGTCCGTGACCGTCGTATCGGACGGCGCGAACTGGCTTATCGTGGAGGGAAACCTATGAGAATGGCTCTCGCTTTCGTTCTTCTACTGCTGTCGGCGCTGGCCGCTCCTGCCGCGTCGGGGCAGGACGCGATGACGACGATTCGTTTCGCCCCGTCGCTTCCGGTGCCTCAGCGCGGTTTGACCAATCCATCGAGCGGAACCAATTGTTTCAAGGGCCCTATTCCATTTGCTGATGTGACCTGTTGGGGGGCACGTCCAATTCACTTTTCCGGCACAGTGCCACAAACTAAGGCAAGCTGCAACGGAACGAATCGCGTGGCATTGGACTCCGCTGCAGGCTTTCAAGTTGGGGATGGCATCACAATCTACGGGTGCGGAGGGAAGAACAAGATGGAGACTCCATCTGCGCCGATAGTGACGCCTAGCGAGGCTGCGGGAGAGACAGGCACAGGATGGGTGGTCAACAGCCCCACGGGTCGTTCCCGCTATTCCTACATCATCGTTGCCCGCGATAAATACGGTGCCATCACTAAACCAAGCCCGCCAACAACAATCTCGAAGGGACTTGCGACGCTTGGGCTTCAGAGGGTCAACATTACGTCCCTGACGCGATCAAATGACAAAGTGAAGGCTGTGACCGCCACCAATCAGCTTGTGGCACTTGCGGCAGTCCAAATCGAATCCACGGCCAGCCGAGGCTTCAACGGCTTTTATAGCGTTGCAAAAATCGATAGCGGAATGCAGTTCGAGCTTTTCGGAACTCCGATTGACACGCAAGCGCAAGGATGGCAAGTCGGAGATGTAGTCACCGTGGGTTCTGGTGGCAGCGTAGCGTACTATTTGGGCAATCATCTTTCTTGGACCGCGATAAAAGGAGCGTGGGAATATTACGTCTGTGCCGAACGACCGGGTGACGCACACTTTCACTTGATCGGCGTCACTAAACCTACAGGACCGTCTAGCGGCTACCAGGACGTGCAGTTTGACGACTGGGGATCGCCGTACATGGATTTGCAAACCTATCCCCCGTACATTCAGACGGCTGCCGAAGCTGCATTCAACAACAATCCCACCAACATGGCTGCCCAGGCGACTTCAAACGCAATCTGCACGGCAGGTGCAGCAACAGATGACCCATTGACAACTATCATCACAGGAATCAATGGAAGCACCGTCACGGTAGCGAATGCGGCGGCTCAGACAGTAGCGAGCACGACTGCGATCTTTGATGACGGTCCTACCATTCTGGCAGCTGCCAAATCCGTATCACTCAATATTGGCGGATTCGGCGGCACGATTTATATTCCTCCTGGTACGACTTATCCGAATGTCGGGTACGAAATCAATTCCTATACCGTCATTCCATCTGGTTTGACTGTTTGGCAGGCGGGTAGCCTCGTAATCAACGAGACGGTTGAGGTTGACAATGGCGTGAATTGGCTTGGTGATTGGGGCAACGGGGGCACACCGCAATTCGGATTCAACAATGGAGTCGGGACGGAAACGATTTACGCCAATCCAATGATCTACATCAACGGCTACGCGAATACCTTCCGAAGACTCGGCCTGTACACGACCGCGCCGAACGGAGGCACGCTGATCGTCGGCGACAATATCAACGGCACTAACTTCAGCCATGTGAACTTCATCACCGGGAACGGGGGTGCCGCTACAGACTACCTCAGTACCGCATTCGTCCTGCGCGATACCTCAGGAACGATTGACAATTCCCTCTTCGACACCGTGCTGTTCTATAGCGGTCCCGATCAGGTATCCGACAAGTCTTGGTCACCGCTATTCCTTATCGTGCCGAGCCAGAACGGGAGCGGCGGAGGACAAAATTCCGTCTATTCACTAACAATCCGAAATTCCTACTGGAATCGCCGCGGGATGGCGATGTTCGATCAGGGCGGAGGCGGGGTCTTCGAGTTCGATAACCTGTACCGGCAGGGAGGCATTACCCCCCTTTTCATGCTCGAGATGGATAATGTTTGCACAAGCTGCGGAAATTTCATTTTCACAAATGAAGCGCAAGACACTGAGGGAGAACCCGTAATCGCTGGCCTGTATTTAGAAGCTCCAAGTGATGTCCCAATGGATTATAACGTCTATTTCAATAATGTAAGTGGACCTGGACCGAATGGTTCTCTGATTAGTGGTGAACGACCTGTGGGACTGAAAATTGACGGATTTAATTATTTCAACGCTCTCATTAACCCAAATCGTGATGCTGTTTTAGATGGGACTGTTTCTAACTTCACCTATGCTCCCTATGCTGCATCCGGGAGCTACGTTCCGATCCAAGGCGGCCTGGAAACGATTGCGCAAGCTGTGCACATTCCGTCTGGGCATAGTTTCTTTTTCGATCTCCAACCACCCACTAGTATCAGTGGGACGGCAGCGGCGGGTGGGAGCGTTCCTGCCGGAGGGTGGTTCTACGCCGTGAATGCAACTGGTGCCGATGGCGGTGAGACAATTCTTTCAGCGCCTTCATCTCCTGTGAGAACGGCCTTGGGCGTAAATCAAACGGTGAACCTCACCTGGACCCCGGCAATAGGCGCGTATAGCTACAACATCTACCGATGCACTGGTGCGTCTTGTTTGACGTCTAACGGGACTGCGAGTAATGGTGTACTTTGGTACCGGGTTGCCCAACACGTAGTTGGACTGAGCTATTCGGACACGGCCGCATCGCCGAGCAAAGTCACGATTCCACAAGTGGGCGGCACTGGCGCAACGATTGCGAGCAAGAATGGTGTGTATGCTCCGGTCGCGCAGGCAGGAACAATTTCAACGGGAGGGGGCGCGCAAGTATTCGGCTCAGCAGAGAACAGCACGACAGCCGCTTGTGAAACGAATTACGGCATCACGAAGCTCGCCACGAGGTCCACAACGACGAACACGGGCCTGGACTGCCTTCCTGCGAACGCAATAATTGATGCTGTCGTCTATCGAATCACCTCGACGATCACCACGGCGGCTAACTTCACGATCGGAGACGCCAGCACTGCGAACCGTTTCTGTACGACGCAATCGAAGCTGGCGGCAGAAACTACGGGAATCTGCATTGCGCAATCGGGATCGGGTGCTGCGATTCAGAATGCGGCTGCTTCAGTGCGCGTGACGACGAACGCCATTCCGGGTGGCGGATTGATACGCTTGATCGTGTACTACCACACTTGGACCCCGCCAGCGAACTGATTACTCGCATTTGATTTCAAACCGCGTCATAAGAGAGAACCGAAAGCCGAAGGAGGAAAGCTGGATGGCAGTGGCGGTAACTTCTCCGCCAATTGCGCTCAGTCGAAGCAGTTCTTTTTACCTTTGTGATGATATCTTATTATATATATAATATATTGAAATATATTTAGTGAACAGGATTTTGTAGAGCGACGATAATAATTCGGACCTAAGACCCGCTTCTGCGTCAGTTTTTGGCTTTTTGAATGGGGCGATAAGGGAGAGAGCAAATACGAGCTGTCAGAATCCCACAATCTCGCTGGGACCTGCTCTCGTGCATCTGGTCCGTGGCCCTCTCCCATGCCAAGATCTCCTCGATCTTCGAGAGCACAAACTCGGCACGCCGGCGATTGAGCCGTTGCATTGAATCGGCGTCGGGCAAGCGCGCTTAGAGATTTCATAGGGTACGACCTCTTTGCAACGAGAATTGTCATGCAGCCGTATCCTCACAGGTGTAGCATGCTGCCAAGCTGGCGAGCCAAAGTGGAAATCCCGGGTCTCAGAGTGACGTGGCATTCGATCTACAAAGCCGAAATTTCTTTACCGCATCAAGCTTTGGCATGAACTGCAGAGGATATGCCGTTTCCCACTGGCAACCGCAAAGAGAGCGCGATAAATTCAAAAAAATCTGGACGTAGGCAATTCCTGAAAAACAGCGCTGCTCTGGCAGGATTGGCGGCAGGTGCAATTACGACTGCGGGTGCTGCGCCACAAGCGCCCGAAACCGTTGAGCAGTTACATGCGTATGGCCAGCGGTCCCATTTCGAAAGCTGGACAAGAAAAGGAAAACACTTATGGCCCCCGGAGGGCCAAAGTGGCACGCGCGACTACGGTTTTCGAAACCCGATTCAATACCAGTCGGGCATGATCACGCCGGCTCCGCTTCATTTCACTATTTCTCACGGACACGAGCCGCGGGATATCGATCCGGCGCAGCATCGGCTGCTCATTCACGGCATGGTGGATCGTCCGCTAATTTTCAGCCTCGATGAATTGAAGCGCCTTCCCTCCGTTTCACGTTTCCATTTTGTAGAATGCAAGGCCAACAGCGGTCCGACCGGCCCTACAGGGGCGGCGCGCAGGGCTCTAACGGCGACTGCGCAGGATACCCACGGCCTGACCAGCTGCAGCTTATGGACCGGCCTGCCGCTGTCACTGTTATTGCAACAAGCCGGCGTACAGAAATCCGCGACGTGGATGATCGCCGAAGGTGCTGATCCGCCACACCACTTGAAAAGCATTCCCATCGAGAAAGGCATGGGCGATTGCCTGGTCGCGTACGGACAGAACGGCGAGGCGGTGCGGCCCGACCAGGGCTACCCGTTGCGCCTGATCGTCGCCGGCTGGGAAGGCATCAATAACGTGAAATGGTTGCGGCGAATAAAGCTGGTCGACCAGCCGTATATGGATATGCGGGAAAGCACGAAGTATCCCAGTTTGAGGCTTGACGGCAAGGCGCGCTCGTTCCAATTCGAACTGGGGCCGAAATCCGTGATCACGCGGCCATCGGGTGGACAGCAAATGGCGGGCCCTGGATACTACGAAATTAGCGGGTTGGCATGGTCGGGCGGCGGAGCGATTCGCCGAGTCGAAATTTCCACCGATGGCAGCAAGACGTGGACCGATGCGCAGCTGCAGGATCCCGTGGCTCGCAAGGCCCATACGCGCTTCGTATTTCCCTGGGAATGGAACGGCGAGGAAGTTGTGCTTCAGTCACGAAGCACCGTCGAGCGCAATGAGGTACAGTCCACGCGCGATGAAATCTCAAGAATCTGGCACATTGGCGAGGATTATTACAATACTTCGACGAATCTTATCGGCCACTTCAACGCCATCCAGCCATGGAAGATTAACCGGGACGGGAGCGTGCTCAATGCGCTGTACCTATAAGATTCTTGTGTTCCTTGCAGCGCTGATGACCGGTGGCGCCGTGTGGGCACAGGTACCCAATTACAAAAATGTTGGCCATGCCCCGACCCCGGATGAAATCCGAGCGTGGGACACGGCGGTGGGTCCGGCGGGAAAGGGACTGCCTCCCGGTAGCGGGACGGCGAAGGAAGGCGCGGGGATCTTTGCGGAAAAATGCGTCGTTTGCCACAGTCTTGCGGGCGGGGGGGTCGCAGATGGCTCCGCGACTGGTTGGTGGCAAGGGCACACTCACGACTCCGCAACCCGTACTCACGGTCGGAAGTTACTGGGCCTTCGCAACGACGATCTTTGATTTTATCTACAAAGCCATGCCAAGAGGGCAGGAAGGCTCGCTCAAACCGGACCAAGCCTATGCACTGACAGCCTTTTTGCTTTATAAGAATGACATCATTAAGGAAACCGAAACGATCGATGCAAAGACGCTGCCAGCTATCAAGATGCCAAATCGCGACGGCTTCATTCCTCCACAGCTCGACGAAATATATGACATCAAGAAGCGCGGATGCCGCCTCGGGCACTGCGCATAAACTAGAACTGCCGAACTACCTTAAACTCGATGCACTATGTCCGTGGGCGCCCTGGTGACACTTAATGCAAAGAACCACCAGATTTTCTGCCGTGTCATCTCCTAAATGGCTTCGCGGCTGAATATGATGGACATGAAGATCTTCCATTCGCCCGCACGATTGGCATCGCCAGCCATCTCTCTCCAGGACTTCACGGCAAAGGTCGCGATAAGCTTCAGGATCAAGCCGCAATCGGGGTCGCTTTGCCAGGATCCCTTTCAAAACGTGACCTGCACTTCTTCAAGTAGTTGCTTCCGCTGCGGCTTCGGTAGGCCAATGATCAACCGAGTGAGACAAGGTAATAGTGCATCTCGGTTGCCCGCCTCCAAACTCACTCCTGCCAGAAAATCCGCACAGATCATCTCCAAGCAGTAGCCTCGCGACTTGTCGCTCCCGAGCATCAGAGCCGCTGTTTCTAGCGCCTGCTCGATTACAGGAAGTTGGCTCTTGTAGGCCTTGAAATAGAGGATCTCCCACGGTTCAGTTTCCTTCCCGGTCAGATGCTTCGAGACTTCCCGTTTGAATTCCTCCTTGGGGAGTTCCCGAGCTTTGTGCAACCAGGTTGCACTATCGAACCTCTGACCGTCCCTCCTCGCCACCTTCGCTAGTTCTGTCGCCTTGCTCCAGCCCACCTGCTGCAGTTCTACCTTGTGAATGCGAGGCAGCTGCTCGTGGATGGCCATCAGGTAGTAGGCCTTGCGTCTGGATTCTGGGAACTTCCTCTCCAGGAACTCATCAAACGAACGTACGTTGTCCACCCTCCAGTACTGCCCTGCCCGAACCTCGCACAGATAGCGACCCAGTTCGACAAACTTCGAATCCCGTTCGCGGTCCGTGGCCCTCTCCCAAGCCAAGATTTCCTCGATCTTCGAGAGCACAAATACGGCCCGCCGGCGATTGAGCTTCGGACCCATCAATGGCCTTCCGTTAGTCGTCAAGCACGTCAAGCCAATCAAGGTCGGCGGCTCCTGGTTGACGAATGAGTTTGGTTCCGATCAGTGATTCGTTCCCAAGGCACAGGCCGAGGTGGGCACAACTGACGCACCCGTTCTGCGGGAAACGAATTCCTGGGTGGGGAGGGAACTGGGCAGTTTCGATTTGACGAGCGGTTGCTTCGACTAACTGGCCAAACTCCTGACGCTGCTCTTCCGTGATCGAAGCCAAGAGGTACTGAATCTCCGGAACGCGTTTCCTCACGAACGTCACAATGGCAACGTCGGAGATGCCCGTGATCCAGGAGTAGCAGACGAGCTGAAGGTCCAGCGAGGTCAGCCCCTCGGGTTGATCTGGATAACGCGCACTCGTGGTCTTCCATTCGAGCAAACGCCGCGTGCCGTCCAAGTGGCCGATGGCATCGACATAGGCCACAAACTCGTTGCCGTTGGAAAGCGAGCGGACAATCTTCTTCTGCATGTTGCGTTTGGGTTGGCGAACCCGGATTCGGTTATCTCGGGCAAATTGCTCGAGCAGCCCAATTCCCTGCCGAAGCAGGCGCTCCCAATCGTCTCCGTGGGAGTACTCCAGCGGAACATCGCGGTACGCTCCCCACTCCTTAAACAGCACGGCTCCGGCATCCTCGCGCTCGAAGAGTGCCGCCAGGGCCTTCTCAAAACAGCGACCGAAGCACAGCGCCGCCCGAGATTCCTTTTCCCTCCAGCCGTCCAGATACCGAAAGCGGTAGCTCCTCGGACAGCGTAGGTATTGCGAAACCTGCGTGTAGCTAAACGTCACGGGCCACCTCCTGGCTGCTTGTCGAGGTTGGAGAGAGTTCTTCCCATTCACTGGCTGGGGCAAATCCGCCGAGATTGAGAAACGAACGGCCGTTCAGGGTGGTGCGGGAAATCCGCACGATTCCTCGAAGGCCGAGGAGCGCCTTTTCGTCCACTTCATCTCGGCCCAAGAGATCGGGGTCGTAGCCAAAGTCTCGCAAGAACCAGCGGAGTTTCCAGAGTGCTTTGGGAGTGCAGTAGAGGCGACCGTTGAGGGAGCGGTTTTGATGTTCTCTTGGTTCGAGAATGGAGAGCCGCAGAACATAGAACGGCCGCTCGGGATGCCAGCGGTAGAAGACTCGATCGACGCGGACCAGGAAAACGCCTTCCAAGATGCTCGGAGTGTTGGGACTGTCGCCATGCAAACCTGGGATGTGACGCTTCATGGGGCAACCTCCTGCGATTTGGAATAGCTGTTGAGCTGGCAGATCAGCCCGTCGCGATCTTTGGCGGCGCGCTCGGCCAGATCGTTGATGAAGGCTTCGACCTGATCTCGGCTGGCATCTCGCAGGGTGGGGGTTCCGCAGTAGTCGGCGGCATAAGCCTTCACGAGGCCAGCATCCAGATGGTGCTGGCGAATCAGCAGGCAGAGGCGATCGCGGAGGCGAGGCTGGCCATGCTGGTGGCCGTTATTTCCGTTCGTGGAAGCCTTGCGCTGATCGGGTGGGCCAGGAGCGCTCGATCTGGGCGCCCAGCCAAGTTCCTCGACCGAACAGAGTCCGATCCCGTAGGCCTTGCGGAGGGCGCGGTTGACGGCGCGAGTTTCGGCAACGCGCATCTCGGCGCCGTGGACCAGGGAAGAGACGTTGGAGGGATCGGCGTCTCCGTAGCCGACAAAGCCGCGGGAGTGTCGTGACTTGTAGACCGTTGCCTTGAACACCCAGCGCCCAGAAGGGGCGTCTGAGAACTCGCTCAAAGGCCGGACGCGAATGCCTGAGCAATGACTGCGCCGCGCTATACGCAGCAAGCCTGCATGAGTGACGTACCAATTGCTCTCAATAAGTTTCAAATGGCCTGCAGCAACTGATAGCTGGAGTTCTGTGGTCAGGTCTTTTAGCGCGGTGACTTGATCACGGGAGACTTCCCACTTCCTTCGGGCAAACCGGATGTTTCGAATGGCCAAGAGACGCCGCTGCAGTTTGTTTTTTGCCGGTTGAAGAGCCTGTTCCTTTATGTTTATGTTGTGATTCATGTCTCACTCCCATTATCTTTGGTTGCGCTTGCCCCACAGAGGACTGTAAAAGGGTTCTGTGACGAGCTCATGTGGCAAGCGGACTCAAAGTTCGTATCACACTATGAGGATATTATATCCATATAAGGATAAATAGGTCAAGAGCAAAGGGTGGAGCCTCATCCGCTTCCGTCGACTGGAAAACGGTTGGGCGACGGATTCGTGAACTCCGCGGATTCGATATGACCCAGGAGGAGTTTGCCCGGCGTATCGGGATCAGCCAGAACTACCTTTCCACGATGGAACGTGGCAACGTTCAGATTGGGTCCGAAATACTCTTGAAGATGAGCCGCGAGTTCGGAAAGTCTATGGAGTGGTTGCTTACAGGAGAAGACTAAAAGCCACCTTGCCAAGAGCCGTGAAAGAGGCCTATCAGAGGGCGCCGTCACGATCTAGAGCCAGCCTTCAATCTGGACTGAACGTCCCGGCGGGGGACGTAGACTGCGCTGCCAGGGAAGTGATAAGGAAGTCGGCCAGCTCTGCAGAGCTGGCCGACTTACCATGAGGCTCTGCCCGACGCCGCGCGGCAGTGGCTCGCATGAAAGACAAGTGCGTTCCCGAACGGAAATTACCAGTGTACCTTTCTAAGTCTCCGTGACGCTCTTGCTTGGGCGTTCTCGTGCGTATGGCCAGGGTTCGGCTGGGTAAGATTCGTCGTCGAGTTTTTCCAATTGTGTCGGTCGCCAAGCTGACCGCAAAATGTAACATGATTGGTCGGACGTATTTTGCCGTATCGAATTGGTAGAAAAGAACTAAATGGATTTCTATGCTTTCCCCAATCTAGTTACATGTCTCATCATGCGCTTGGCCATTTGTCCATGGAGGGGCAACCGCTGCCGCCCCAGGTGGACGTCAAGATTTCTTGATCCCGAGGGCATGGAATCAGCTATTCCGTTTCCGCGCTGGCGCGCAACTTTCTTGTTTCGAGATATGTCGCACGAGGCTGTCCCCAGGTATTTCGCGAAGGAGATTGCCGCGCGCTATGTGCCACCTCGCAAAGGGCTTTGTGTGCTCTAGCCCTTGCGGCGCTCGCTGAGGCAGCCTTGCGCCCACAGACAAGGACGATCGAACCAAAAGAGCAAGAATGCAAATTTGCAAAACGAACTGACCTAAACCATGAGGAATCTGCGCCATGCAATTTTCAGCACGAGCGCAAAAGCGTTGCAATGACTATGTCGGAGTGAAACGAAGATCCACATTTCTCCGCTAGGGACCGCACATATCTAAGCGATCTGACCATCCCGAGCACGAATTGGGTCTAAGGAAAGGATTATTCCGGCATTATGCCTCAAAGATTTTTGCGATGGTCTCGAGTCTCAACCTTTGTTTCGAAGACTTCACGTTTATTGACTTTGGTTCCGGCAAGGGAAAAGCGCTCCTTTTAGCTTCCGAGTTCCCTATCAAGAAAATTATTGGGGTTGAGTTTTCGCCGGAACTTCATTCGATCGCACATCGGAACATCGAGAAATACAACAATCCAGGACAAAAATGTATGTTCATAGAGTCCGTATTTTTGGATTTCATCACTTTTTCATTGCCGCACGAGCCGGGCGTTTTGTACTTCTTTGACCCCTGCTATGAAACAGCGTTGGCGCAGACCCTCGAGAACATTCGCAGGTCTCTGCAGGAATATCCCAGGCAGATTGTGATTCTGTATGTGTCTCCAGTGTATGAACGGTTGTTGGATATGGCCAAATTTCTACAGAAGTCAGTGAAGAACGAAAAATACTTCTTTAATGTGCACGAAGGCGCTGTGCACGCGGCTGGCGCAAATGATAAGACTTCAGCAGTTGGCGGGTGACTAATTCTCGCTGAATGTCGCTGGGGTTGTCGGCGGCGCTCTCGACCACGTTTCTGGGAGTTGAGTGGGATTCTTCCAACGAAGTCGCTCGAATGCCTGCCCCTTCCTTACGTTGGTGAGGACATGACCTGATAAACGGGGCGTTATCGGAATGTGGCCCTGGGATTGCAACTCGGCAACTCTTCCGGTTATTCAAATTCATTCGGTTCCAGGTTCTACCAGACCGCTGTGGGTTTACTTCCCCACTGCCGCAACATGGCAGGCATTGTCCAGTAATTCTTCCCCATTTGCCAGATCACTGCGTTCTTCGTTGGCTTGGTCTTCGAGAATGACAAATCCCTTAGTTCCATCATTCCGAGTCAGCCCGATAACCACCAGTGTGCGATTGCCCATATCTCGCGCTGCATCTGGTAAACCTTCCGCCAATAGTCTGAATGGATTGTGCGGACTAAGATGCTCGCCCGACACCCACATTGCAATGTAACGGTGCCCGACCAATGAGACATTGAATGGAGCCCAATGGTTCCCAATCCTCCTCTCATTCTTATGCAGCGCCTCCCAGACGTCGACACGGACGCACGAAAAGTGGATGTGCAGCTGATCCTGAGAGCGGCTCACAACCGAGTTGATTGCCAAACCAATGTCATCTCGCGGAGGAGTTAGGTGCAGCGCGTCATCGATGTGGGTTCGAACTTCCCAAGCGCTGGCGAAATAGTTTGTCGCGTTTGGCCCGCGAACGATTGGACTTTCAATTCCGGAGATTTGAGTTGTAGGAATTAGCAAGAATTGAATGCCCCCTCTCGGGTCCCTCAGGATCGCGAATCCACTTTCAATTCCCCCGTTCAGATCGACTTGAAGGCAGGGCATGGGATCATGATGCTGGGTTTGTCCGGGGACGCATAAACTATGTACAACTCCCCACAACGCATTGCGAGGAAGGTCTCCTTGAGCGGCATTGGCTGCGAGCAACAAGAAAGTGACACAAGCGCAAATTGCCGCCATGACAGCCAATGCAAGAAAAACAGTGAGGCTACGACCGTAACTGACTTGGTTGGTATCAGCGGATAGCATTGTTAGAAGGTCAGCGAGCCAATCCTCATTGGCCAATCTTATCAGTCGTGCGCCGAACCTTGGCAGCGCATACTTCCCATCAATACTTCACGCTATGACCGACTTTCACAAGCGGTTTTTCAAAGAAGGTCCATGAAACAGATGCGACGGCAATCGTGACCGCCAGAGCCAAAAGGACCAATCCATGCTCTGCAGAAGTCTGCGCCCAAGGCCTCTTGTGTTGGACAATCGCAAAGATCAGGCCCACCACGACCCAATGGTATAAGTAGACTCCGTAGGAGATTGTACCCAGAGCCTTGAGCCAAGAGGTGCGAAATATGCGACCAAGCCAGCCGTCAGAATATGCGAGCGCGAGCAAAAGCAGGCCGAGATAGAAGACCGCCAGCAAGCTGAGGCCGACCGTCGATACCCAAAAGGAGAGGACCGGATCAGTTTCATTAAAAAGGATAAAGTAGGGAAACCCAGCGAGCAACACGATGCAGGCCATGGCGAGCCGCCGGCGCTGGCTTTTCAACGACTCCCAAATCAACTGATTTCGGACCAGAAGTGCAGCCGCAACGCCAAGCAGTAGAGCGTCGGCACGACTGGGCATGAGATATAAACTCGCAAGGTTGCCATGGGAATAATTGAGATTCAGAAAGAGCCGCAATAGAGGAGCAGCCAATATTGCGCTGCCGATCACATAGGGAAGCCTTCGCCGGGGAACAAACCATATGACCGCCGGCAGGATCAGGTAGAATTGCTCCTTGATTGCCAAGGACCACGTGATCCCAAGCCAAGTAGGCAAAGCCGGCTCCCCGATTGCGTATCGGATGTTTTGCGTAAATGTCGCGTAGGCGTTCCACGGGACCGTCGGTCCGAATAGCCAGTCGCTGCCCGCAATTCGGCCAGGAACGCCGGCAACCATGCATAAATAAAACGTCCCGACGAAAATCGCATAGATAGGAATGATGCGGAAGACACGGCGAGTATAAAAAGCCTTAAAGTAGTTTGGAAAGTTCCGCGCGTCCAGAAGGATGCCGCCGATGAGGAAGCCGAAGAGAACGAAGAACAGGTCCACGCCGCTCCAAAAGAGCAAAGTTGCATTCTTGAGATAGTAAAGCCAAAGATGACCCAACGCAGAATTGGCGTCATGACCGTAGTGCCAGATAAGCACTAGGAGAATCGCAAGCCCCCGAAGGCCATCGAGTTCCGGAATGCGCTGCGTATTTCCTTGCGGTTCTACCTTGAGTTGAAACACTTCATCGCAAATTGCGCTCGTTTGCAACTGAGTGGAAGTGATCAGGTGCCTATCCATCAGCGACTCCTGATTCAACTCTGATTCGAACCACTTCGGCCTCGTTGATCGGCGTGAAAACACACTTTTGGGTCACACTAAGAGAATACCGTTGAGTGGCAGTTCGTGACGGGGAACGATAATTCCCGTTGCCCTAAGGAGAACTGAGCCCTCTTCTTTCTTTTCCAGAGCGTTGTAAGTCCTGAAAAATAGGGCGGTCTCAATGGGTCGTCGCAACATTGGCTCGCAGTCTAACCGCCGGATTCTCAAAACCCAAGGGCTTTCGCGGACCCTGGATTAGCGGACCGCACCTATCCAAGCGATCTGACCATCTCGAGCACGAATTGGGTCTACGGATAGGATTATTCCGGCATTGTGTCTCAAAGGTTTTTGGCGATGGTCTCGAGACTCAACATTAGTTTCGAAGACTTCACGTTTTTTGACTTTGGTTCCGGTAAGGGAAGAGCGCTCCATTTAGCTTCCGAGTTCCCTTTCAAGAATATTATTGGGGTTGAGTTTTCGTCGAAACTTCACGCCCGTTCCTTACGTTGGTGAGGATAGGACCTGCTTTGATGGCAAGATCGTTGTGGCCAGGGCAGGACAAGCATACGATGCGCAAGCAAGAGACCAAGTCTGGTTTGTTAGAGGAGGCAGTGCGTATTCGCAAGAGTGCACGCTGCTGTAAAAACTCCTGCGTCATTCCGCAAGTAAGAAATAGAAAGGTCAACGATGAAGCCCAAAAGGGAACGTCTCGAAAAGTACGCAGGTAACACCCGTCGCGGCTTTCTGAAAGGGAGCGTGGGACTCGTCGCCGGCATCGCCGCGGTCCAATGGTTGCCCGGACGTCCAGGCCCCCAGCAAAGCGCTGCGTCTTCCGTGACCTTGGAAAACCTCAGGAACGCCAACGGCCGCGCGATTCTGCTAAAGGACGGTATTGTCCTTAGCATGGATAGCCAAGTGGGCGATTTCGAGAAGGCCGATGTGCTGATCCAGGGAAAGAAGATCGTATCGGTCGGTCCAAACGTTCCCGCGCCAGCTCACGCCCTCATTGTGAATGCGACAGGGATGATTGTAATGCCGGGATTTATCGACACGCACCACCATCAGTTTGAGACCCTTCTGCGAAGCATACTTTCCGATGGTTTGCTGGGCGTTGCTGGAGATACCGCGAGCACTTACCAGGGAAAAATCCTTGGCACCTTCGCTCCCGCCTATCTGCCGGAGGACTCGCGTCTCGGCGAGCTTGTGGCCTCACTCAGCCAGATGAGCGCGGGTGTCACCACGACGGTTGACACATCGCAGGTTTCCCTCACTCCCGAGCATACCGACGCCTGCATTGCCGGCCTACAGGAATCCGGGCGCCGGGCTCTGTTCGCTTACTCTACTGGCCCTGGAGCCAAGAGCCAATATCCGCAGGACATCGTCCGGCTGCGAAAGCAGTATTTTTCATCCGATGATCAGTTGCTGACGCTGGCCCTTGGTGATGAAACCAATGTCGACCGCTGGAAGTTGGCGCGTTCGGTGGGGGCGCCCATCGTTTCGCACATCGTTAATATGAGCACTTTGGAGCCGCTGGCCAAGGCGGGACTCATGGGACCGGACAATGAATACATCCATTGCACGCGGTCGGGTAACGAAACCCTGTGGAAGACAATCGCGGATACAGGCGGCAAGGTCTCAATCGCCCCGGCCATCGAGATGCAAATGAGGCATGGAATGCCACCCATTCAGGCGGCGCTCGATCATGGTATTCGGCCGAGCCTGAGCGTGGATGTCGAATGCAACATGACCGCGGACATGTTCTCGATCATGCGCACAGCCTTCACGCTTCAGCGTGCGCTCCTCAACGAACGCGCGCTCGCCGGTGAACAGAACCTGCCTCAGCTGGTGACATGCCGCGACGTCATCGAATTCGCCACCATCGCAGGAGCGCGCGCGGCCCACTTGGACCGTAAGGTCGGCACACTCACGCCGGGCAAGGAAGCCGACATCATTCTGTTAGGGACCGAGCGGATCAACACCTTCCCGCTGAACAACGTGCCAGGCACGGTTGTGACGCTGATGGATACAAGCAATGTCGAACACGTATTCATCGCTGGAAAAGTCGTGAAGTGGCAGGGCAAACTCGTGGGAGTTGACCTCACCCGACTCCGGCGCCAGATCGAGAAGTCGCGCGACGGGCTTCTGGCACGGACCAACCAAACGCGCAACTTCTTTGGGAGCTGCTGCGCGGCCGGTTAGGATCCCGTTATCAGTGCGGCGATTAGGAAAAACCTTTGGCGTCTTCCGCGCCTATCCTCGCACGGTTGCCCTTCCGAAATTGCTTCGGCATCCAGGAAGTCACTCTTCTTGGTCTGCACATAGCCATCGTGGGATGAATGTCAATGTCCCTGTCTATTGTGCGTGAGAAGAGAGACTATCGGAATGTGGCTTCTTGGTCCGGACTGGCCCCGTGCCACTCAATGGGCGTTGATTCATATTAGCCGTGTATGCGCGGAACGGTGCCTCCCTATTCAAAATCTACTGTGCTTCGTGTCACGAGGATGGGACAAACGGCGATTCGCGCGTTCCGGACCGCGACGTTCTGGACAAGCTGACCCTTGATCAGATTCTGCAATCGCTGGAAAAGGGAGCGATGAAGGCGAAGGCGGCGAAGCCGGCCGTGCTCAGCGCCGCGCAATTGCAGTATACCTTCCGGGAAAACCATTCGGCACTGAGCTGCCAAACCCGATTTCGAAATCTGCATTTCGCAGTAGTGCCAGCACCTCCGGATCGTCTTGCGATTTGCTGACCGGGGCCGCCTGGAACGGCAGGGGCGTCACCCTTTCGAATTCGCGCTTTGAGCCGGCGGATGTCGCGGGGGTGACAGCGGAGGATATTTCGCGCCTGAAGCTGAAATGGGCGTTCGGCTTCCCGGGCGCGACTTCAGGCGAAATACAGCCGGTTGTAGTTGGAGGACGCCTATATGTGGCGGACGCGGAAGGCGATTTCTTCCCGCTCGATGCGCAAACTGGTTGCATTCACTGGACCGTCGAAGTGGAAGCTGGCGTGAGAACCGCCGTCACGATCGGCCCGCGCGGATCCGGGGGGCTGGCTGTTTACTTCGGCGATCAATCGGCCAATGTGTACGCCTTGGACGCGGAATCGGGCGACGCGCTATGGTAGGTCCAAGCGGTTGTACGTGCCTGTGCCATGGCGCGAGGAGTCCCATTTGGGGGATCCGAAATATCCCTGTTGCGCTTTCCGCGGTAGCGTCGTGGCCCTGGCGATGCAGCGGACGAGGCGTAAGGGATTTCGAGCCGAAGCGTGGATGCCACTGGCGCTCCCGACGCGTTCGCAACGGTTTTTGTTTATTTCCGATCTCACGAACACCACGTTTGGTTCCTCCACCGTGACGAAGGCAACGTCGTGGGTTAGATCGGCACCAAGAACCCAAACGGCGGGCAATTCATGGGGCTTCATATGACCGCCGTCGACTCGAAGAGCAACATCTATAGTCGGAGTAGGGATCATGATTACTCACAACCCCCTCCACGGATCCGGGCGAGCGGATTTCCCGCACCCGGCTCTTGCCTCAGGTGACGACGCCCATGCGGCGCAGGGGATAAGGATGATAGGAA
>Ga0210384_10000539_pt1 | contig 57515 bp, 50 predicted proteins | sample IncBWH2MmetaG_FD_160574 | JGI IMG/M metagenome (GOLD analysis project Ga0210384, IMG submission 160574) | Forest soil microbial communities from Barre Woods Harvard Forest LTER site, Petersham, Massachusetts, United States - Inc-BW-H-2-M | ecosystem: Environmental > Terrestrial > Soil >...
ACCGGGTTCAGGCCGAAGCGATCCTTGTAGAAGCGCACGGCCTCCACCGGCACCACCGACGTGGCGGTCATCGTCAACGCGAAGAGGAACAGCGGGTTGTCACGCGTCAGCCGGATCGTGAACGTCGTCGCGTCCACCTTGTGCAGGCCGCCGACCTCGGTGCCCGTCAAGTCGGCGTCGGGCGCGGCCTTCAGCGTCGCCGCGTGGTAGGCGTCCAGGCCCACCACCGCATCCTTCATCGCCCACCAGGTCTTGTCGTTGAGGCGGCCGTCGGCGAAGCGCTTGAGCGAATACAGCACGTCGTCGGTGTTCACCACGCGACCCTTGCCGCCAGGAAAGCACGGGCTGTCCATGAAGCGCACGCCGCTGCGCAGCTTGAACGTGAGCGTGAGCCGGTCGGCCGACAGCGTGGGCATCGCGGCCAGCAGGCCTGGCTCCAGCTTGTACGGACGCTCCAGGTAGGCGTAGTCCAGCAGCGTGCTGTAGACGAGCTCGAGCAACTGGTCGGAGACGACTGTGAAGGTCCGCACGGGATCGAGCGTGTCGAACTCGGCGTAGCGTGACATCGTCAGCACCGCCGGTTCGTCGGCCAGGGCCGCGACGGGCGCGCCGCCACCGGCCAACAGGAGCCCCACGACACACAGCGCGTGGCGAATGGGCTTCATGGTCGGCCTCACGTTCAAAGAAGGTGGCACGCGGCGCGCTGCAGGCCCGCCGTGTCGACGACGCGCAGCTCGGGCACGCTCTCGCGGCAGCGCGGCTGCGCGAGCGGGCAGCGCGGATGGAAGCTGCAGCCGCTGGGCGCCTGCAGCGGGCTCGGCACGTCGCCCTCCAGCGGCCGCGCGATGCGCTCGCGGCGCGGCACCGGGTCGGGCACGGCGGCCAGCAGCGCCTGCGTATAGGGGTGGCGCGGCGCGGCGAACAGCGCCGCGGCCGGCGCGGTCTCGACGACGCGGCCCAGGTACATCACGGCGACGGTGTCGCACAGGTATTCGACGATGGACAGGTCGTGCGAGATGAACACGTAGCTCAGGCCGAGGCGCTGCTGGAGATCCACCAGCAGGTTGAGCACCTGCGACTGGATCGACATGTCGAGCGCCGACAGCGGCTCGTCGAGCACCATCACCTTGGGTTGCAACGCGAGCGCGCGCGCGATGCCTATGCGCTGGCGCTGGCCGCCCGAGAGCTCGTGCGGCCAGCGATCGAGGTGCTCGGGCGCGAGGCCCACCAGCTCGACGAGCTCGCGGATGCGCGCCTCGCGCTCCGCCCCGACGGCCAGCCCGTGCACCTCGAACGGCACTTCGAGGATTTGCCGGATGCGCTTGCGCGGGTTCAGCGACGCGAACGGATCCTGGAACACCATCTGCACGTCGCGCGTGAGCAGGCGGCGCGCGGCCACGCCCAGCGTCGCCACGTCGCGGCCTTCCACCAGCAGCCGCCCCGAGGTCGGCGGATACAGCCCCACCATGGCGCGCCCCAGCGTGGTCTTGCCGCAGCCCGACTCGCCCACCACGCCCAGCACCTCGCCGGCGCGCACCTCCAGGCTGACGCCGTCCACCGCGCGCAGCCGCGCGACCTCGCGCCTGAACAGCCCGCCGCGCACCGGGAATTCGACCGACAGGGCCTCGGCCTGCAGCAACGGCGCCGTCACGAGAGCCCGCCTTCGGGGAAGTGGCAGGCCGCGGCGTGCCCATCCCCCGCGACGGGCGTGAGCGCGGGCACGTCCTCGCGACAGCGCGCCTGCGCGCGCGGGCAACGCGCCTGGTAGCGGCAGCCCTCGATGCGCGCCAGCGGCGACGGCACGCTGCCGGGGATCACGTTCAGGCGATGGCCGTCGTGGCGCGTCTGGCCGGGCCGCGGGCGCGCGGCCAGCAGGCCCAGCGTGTACGGATGCGCGGGGCGTTCCAGCACGTCGACCACGCTGCCCTGCTCCACCACGCGGCCGCCGTACATCACCACCACGCGGTCGGCGATCTCGGCCACCACCGCCAGGTCGTGCGTGACGAACACGATGCCGGTGCCCAGCTCGCGCTGCAGCTCGCGCAGCAGGTGCAGCACCTGGGCCTGGATGGTGACGTCCAGCGCGGTGGTGGGCTCGTCGGCGATCAGCAGCTCGGGCCGGTTGGCCAGCGCCATCGCGATCATCACGCGCTGCTTCATGCCGCCGCTCAGTTGATGCGGCCAGGCGTCGTAACGCTGTTCGGGACCGGGGATCTTCACCTGGCGCAGCAACGCCAGCACCTTCTCGCGCGCCTCGCGCCGGCCGGCGGTGCCGTGGATCGCGAACACCTCCGCGACCTGGTGGCCGATCGTGAGCACCGGGTTCAGGGCCGTCATCGGCTCCTGGAAGATCATCGCCAGCGAACGCCCGCGCAGGGCGCGGCGCTCGGCGGGCGGCAGCGTCAGCAGGTCGACGCCATTGAAGCGGATGGCCCCGCTGTCGACCCGCGCGGAATCGGGCAGCAGGCCCATCACCGACAGCGCCGTGACGCTCTTGCCGCAGCCCGACTCGCCGGCGATGCACACCGTCTGGCCGCGCGCGACGCTCAGGCTGACGCCGTCCACCGCACGCAGCTGGCCGCGCGGCGTCCTGAATGAAGTGACGAGGCCCTCGACCTGCAGCAGCGGTACGGCGGTCATGGGGAGCATGCGGACGGTCTCGTGGTCGGCTTCGTGGAGCCGTGAGACAAGCATGGCACATGCCAGGCGCATCCGACGGCGGGCACCCTCCGGCGCCCGCGCGATGATGCCACAGGGCCGCGCTTCCCTAGACAGGTGCGCCGGCTACTTGGCGCCGCCCGTACCGACGTTCATGAACGGGATCGGGGCGCTGCCGTACACGGAAGTGGGCAGCGCGCCATTCCAGCGCTGCGCCTTGGTGAGCTCCACCTCGATGCGGCGCAGTTCCAGCACGTCCTTGTTCTTGGCCAGCGCGTCGTTCTGCACCTGCAGCGACTGGGCCTCGGCGGTGGCGACCTTGATCTTCGCGTAGGCCTCGCCGTCGGCGGTGGCCTTGACGGCGTTGGCCTCGGCCTCGGCGATGGCGACCTTCTGCTTCTGCTCGGCCTCCACCGTCTTCAGCTTGTTCTCGGCGGCCAGGCGCAGCTGCTCCTGCGTCACCTTGTCGTTGATGGCGCGCATGTAGCTGTCGCTGAACGAGAAGTTGCGCATGTCGATGGAGATCACCTGCGCGCCGTAGTTGGCGAGCTTGGCGCGCAGCGCCGACGTGATGTCGTTGGAGACGGCGGCGCGCTGGCTGATCAGGTCGGGCGCCGAGTAGCGCGCGGTGACCGCCTTGAACACCTCCTGCGTGGCCGTCTGCACGTAGTTGGCGAGGTTGCCGTCGTGGCTGTACTTCTCGTAGACCTCGGTCACGCGGTCGGGCGCGATCGAGTAGCGCACCGTGAGGCTCACCTTCACCGGCTGCGTGTCGGACGTGGAGCCCTCGGCGTTCTCGATGTCGGCCTGCTCGGCGCGGATGGAGAACACGTCCAGCTTCTGCCACGGCAGCACGACGGTGAACCCCTCGCCCTGCAGGCCGCGGATGGCGCCGCCCACCGTGATGACGCCGCGCGACCCCGTGGGCACCGTGCGGATCGGCCAGAACGACGCCAGCACGATCAGCACGATCACGCCGATGACGGCATCGCGCAGGAGCGCGGCGCCATTGGGGGAGGATCCATCCTTCGAGTAGCGGCTGGCGAATGTCATACGGCAATCATGTTGTTGAGGTGAGGGGCACTCTACGCCTGCCGCACGGCGTGATTAGAGTGCGCTCACGATTTCGCGGGACGCTTCATGCCTTCGATCGCGTCGAGGTTCAGCGCGCTGGCCATGGACTTCAGCGTGGCGCCGTCCACCTTGTCGCCGCTGGTCTCCACGATCACGCCGTTCTTCAGGATGACGGTGTACTCGGAGTGGCTGCCGTCCTTGCGGTACTCCTCGTGGATGGTGCGGCCACTGTCCTTGTAGGTCTTCTCGATGCCGTCGGGCGTCTCCTTGTCCACCGTCACGTTGGCCCAGGTGGCCACCGAGGCGAGGCCGCCCAGGCCGCCCAGGTCGGAGATGCTCAGCTGCGCGTGCTGGTCGCCGCCGGCGTAGGTGGCCTTGGCGACGGAGCTGGAGATGCCCATGGCCGAGCCGCCGCTGGTCTCGAGCGATTCGCGCTTGAGCGCGCCGAGCGCGTCGGGCAGCTGCGCCTTCAGGTCGGCCACCGGGATCGGCGTGCCGCCAGAGCCCGTGAGCGCGCCCATCATGGCGCCCAGGCCGGCGACGGCCGAGGCCGGGTCGCCCGACTTCTGGGCCGATTCCATCTTCGCGCGCGCTTCGTCCATGCGCTGGGCCGCGGCGGCCATCGCGCCGGTGTCGACGCTGACCTCGCCATCGGGAGTCTTGATGCTGAAGGCGTTGCCCGAATTGCCGCCGAACATCAGGCCGCGGCTGGGCATGAAGATGGTCGAGAGCGCGCCGATGACCACGGCCGCGACGATGCCGATGATGATCACCACCGCGGTGTAGCCGGCCGCCTTGTCCTTCGGGCACTTCATCAGCACCGGCAGGCCCAGCCAGATCAGGTAGATCGAGTAGCACGCGGCGATCAGGCCCAGCAGGCTCAGCGCCGGCAGCAGGCTCAGGACGCCGGCCACGTAGCTGGCGGTGGAACCGTAGGCCACCACCTTCAGCGCGGCCACCTGGTTCTTCTGGCCGCCGAAGGTGGGCGCCAGCGCATCGACGATGAGCGCCATCACGAACGCCGCGGCCAGCGACAGCACGTAGCGCACGACCATGCTCTCGAGGCCGTAGACGATGGGGATGCGGAACCCGAAGCCGACGCCCACGAGCGACAGCCCGATGAAGGCGCACACCGCCGGGATGGCGGCCATGATGATCAGCCAGTCCTTGTAGATCGAGGCGACCGTGGCCGGCTCGGCATCGATCACGGGCCAGGTCTCGGCCGGCTTGAGGAGGATGGCCTTCGCGCGTTCGATCAGGTTCATGGTGCTTCCTTGGTGAAAGACTGGTGGATACCCTCGCCCGACAGGATGAGGAAAGCCGCGGCGCCGAGCCCGGCATCATCGACGCACGGCTGCGGCGCGACCATCCCCAAAAGGGAGGACGCGCTGCCTCGATCGAGGCGGTTAGAAACTGAGCACGAAGGCCGCGCCCCCCTCGATGGGCCGCACGTGCCGCACGCGCCCGCCCATGCCGTTCACGAGCTGGCGCACCACGGTCAGGCCGATGCCCTGGCCGCCTTCGCGGGCGCTGAAGAACGGCAGGAAGATCTGCCGCTCCAGGCCCGCGGGCACGCCCGGCCCGTTGTCGCGCACCGTGATCTGGAAGCGTCCGCCGCGCCCCTGGCGCGCCTGCAGCCACAGGCGCGGAGACGGGGTGTCGACGGTGGCCTGGGCCGCGTTGGCGACCAGCGCCAGCAGTGCCTGTTCCAGCTGGCCGTCGTCGGCCTGCAGGCGCAGGCCCGGCGAGTCGACCTCGAAGGCGACGGCGCCGCCGCGCGCGCGCCATGCCGGCGCGACGGCCTGCTCCAGGCGGGCGAACAGCGCCTGCACGTCCACCGGCGCCATCGTCGGCGCGGGCCACTGGCTCACCCGGCGGTAGGTGCCCACGAAGGCGGCCAGGCTGGCGGCGCGCCGCGCGATGGCGTCGAGCGCCTGGCGCAGCTCGCCCTCGGCGCCGGGCTCGTCGGCCAGCGATTGCGCCGCCTGGCTGAGGCTGCGGATCGGCGTCAGCGAATTCATGATCTCGTGGGTCAGCACCTGCACCAGTTGCCGCCAGGCCAGCAGCGACTCCGACTCCAGCTCGTTCTCGAGCGGCACCAGCACCAGCAGCGCCTGCGCCCGGCCGTCGAGGGCCAGCGCCTGGCGCCGCAGCTGCCAGCGCTCGCTGCCGCGCTCGGTCTCCAGCACCACGGGGCCGGCGTGGCCGGCGTCGCGCAGCAGCGCGTGCAAGGCCTCGGCATCGCGCACGCCGCCCGGCGCCGCGAGCCGGCGCGCGCGGCTGGTGAGCGCCCGCGAGACGTCGCCCTCCACGCGCCAGGCGGCGACGGGCAAGGACTCCAGTTGCGCCTGCAGCAGCGCCAGTTGGCGCTGGTCGACCGCGGCCGGCGGTTCGACGAACGGCATCGCCGCGGCCCGCCGGCGCCCCAACGGCCACGCGACGGCCAGGCCCAGCGCGGCCGACACGGCGGCGCCCGTCCACCCGCGCGCGGACGCGCCCGCCGCGGTCGCCAGCGCGCCCGCGCCGGCCAGCAGCAGCGCCGCCGCGAGCAGGCGGGTGCGCTCAGAGCCCATGCTTGTCGAGGCGTCGATAGAGCGCGGCGCGCGACAGCCCCAGCAGGCGTGCGGCGGCGCTCAGGTTGCCCTCGGCCTGCGCCATCGCGGCCAGCACCGCGGCGCGTTCCTGCGCGGCCAGCGAGCGCACCGGCTCGGCCGTCGGGGCCGGCGCGTCGTCCGGCGCGGGCTGCGCGCGCTGCAAGGCCTCGCGGCAGGTGGCGATGAGCCGCACGTTGTCCCAGGGCTTGGTGACGAAGTCGAACGCGCCGCGGCGCAGCGCCTGCACGGCCAGGTCGATGTCGGCGTAGGCCGTCATCACCACGACCGGCGGCGGTTGCCGGCGCGCCTGCACGTCGGCCAGCAGGCGCAGCCCCTGGGCGCCGTCGGTGCGGCCGGGCCCGAAGTTCAGGTCCAGCAGCAGCAGGGCCGGCCGCAGCGCATCGAGCGCCGCTGAAAGCTCGGCCGGCCGGCGCAGGCAGGTGACGGGCGCCACGCGCCGCTGCAGCAGCAACTGCGCGGCGAGGCCGACGTCGGGATCGTCGTCGAGGAGAAGGATGGAAGCATCCGGCATGGTCGGGAGTGTCGCAGGCGCTCGCGCCCGCGCGACACGGGTGTGTCCGGATGCGGACAGGTGGCTTGGCCGGCGCCGCGCACGCCGCCACAGTGCAAGCCGTGACTCAAGCCTCACCCACCCTTGCCAGCGGCGTCGCGATGGACCGGCGGGTGCCGTCGACGCGCAAGAGGTGGCTCGCGCCCGCCGGGGTGCTCGCCCTCCTCGCCGGTGCCGGCCTGCTGGCCTGGCAGCGCGCGCCGCGCCTGCCCGTCGTCGCCTCGCCGCAGCTCGCGACCGTGGCCACGGGCATCTTCCGCGACGAGGTGGCGCTGCGCGCCCGCGTCGAGCCGCTGCGCTCGGTGCAGCTCGATGCGTCCGAGGCGGGCCGTGTCGAGGAGGTGCGGGCGCACGACGGCGACAGCGTGGCGGCGGGCGCGCCGCTGTTCCGGCTGCAGAGCGCGGAGCAGGAACAGCTGCTGATGCAACGCGGCGCCGAGGTCGCGCAGCAGATGGCCAACGTCTCGGTGGAACGCACCGCGCAGGCGGCGAGCCTGGCGCAGAACCGGCGCGAGCTGGCGCAGTTGCAGGCGGCGCGGCAGCAGGCCGAGGCCGACTGGCGCCGCCAGTCGCAGCTCGCCGACGCGGGCTTCGTCGCGCCGGCGGCCGTCGAACAGAGCCTGCGCGCCCGCGAGCTCGCCGGCCGCCTGTTGCAGCAGGCCGAAGCCGACCAGCGCGCGGAAGCCCTGATCCGCGAGCAGTCGATCGCCGAGATGGCGCGCGCGGTGCAAGGCCTGCAGCGCGGGCTGCAGCTGCTCGAACGCACGCGCGAACGCCTGTTGCAGCGCGCGCCGATGACGGGCCAGCTGAGCGGCTTCTCGCTGCAGGTCGGCGCCAGCGTGCGCCCCGGCGACCGCCTGGGCCGCATCGACGATCCGGCGGGCGGCGAGCAACTGGTGGCCGACGTCGACGAGTACTGGCTGCCGCGCCTGCGCACCGGCCAGGTCGCCACCAGCGACGTCGGCGACCTGGCGCTGGCCCAGGCACTGCCCCAGGTGGAAGGCGGCAAGGTGCGCGTGCTGCTGCGCTGGCCCGCGGGCCGGGCGCCCGCGTCGCTGAGGGCGGGCCAGGCCGTCGACGTGAGGCTGCAGCTGAGCCCGCCGACCTCCGCGCTGCTGCTGCCCGAGGGCCCGGGCGTGCAGGCGCGCGTGTACGTTCGCGCGGGCGGGCGCCTCGAACGCCGCGGCGTGCGCCTGGGGCGCCGCGCCGCCGGCCTCGTCGAGATCCTGGGTGGCCTGCGGCCCGGCGACGAGGTACTGATCTCCCAGCCACCCTCCGACCGCGAGACACTCGCCCTGCCATGATCGAACTGCACCAACTCACCAAGCGCCACCGCGCCGGCGACGTCGAGACCACCGCGCTCGACGCGATCGACCTGCGCATCGAGGCCGGCGAATACGTCGCGATCACCGGGCCCTCGGGCTGCGGCAAGTCCACGCTGCTGGGGCTGCTGGGCCTGCTCGCGCGACCCACCTCGGGCCGCTACCTGCTGCAGGGCGAGGACGTGGCCGGGCGCGCCGAGCGCGAGCTGGCGGCGATCCGGCGCGGCCGCATCGGCTTCGTGTTCCAGAGCTTCAACCTGGTCGACGAGATGAGCGTGCAGGACAACGTGCGGCTCGCCCTGCGCTACGGCGGTCTGTCCGACAAGGCGCAGCGCGCGCGCGTGGCCGAGGTGCTGGAACGCCTGGGCCTGGCGCATCGCGCGACGCACCATCCCAGCCAGCTCAGTGGCGGCCAGCAGCAACGCGTGGCGATCGCGCGCGCCATCGCCGCGCGGCCCGCGCTGCTGCTGGCCGACGAGCCCACCGGCAACCTCGACAGCGCCCACGGACAGGAGGTGATGCGCCTGCTGCGCGAGCTCAACGACGAGGGCACGACGCTGGTGATGGTCACGCACAGCGCGGAGCACGCGGCGCTCGCCTCGCGCACCGTGCGCCTGCTCGACGGCCGCGTGCTGGTGGATGCGCACGCGGAGCACCTGTCGTGAGGGCCTTTCTTGGCGACGCCCTGCGCGACGTGCGCGGTCGCGGCGCGAGCACCGTCATCGCGGTGGTCGGCCTGACGATCGCGCTCGCGGCCTGCCTGCTGGTGGCCTTGTTCGCCCTCGCGCTGGCCGCGCCCGATCCCGGCGTGCGCGACCCCCGGCGCACCGTCATGCTGGACTTCAAGGGCAATCCGCCCGGCGAGCCCAGCCCGTGGTTCGCGGCGGTGCCGGTGGCGTTCGCGCCCTTGCTCCAGGCCCGCCACGCGCCCCTGGACCTGATCAGCCGCATGGCGTACGGCGGCATGGAGTTCCCCGCCGACGGGCGCCTGAATCCGGCCGTGCTGCTGGCCGTCGACAGCGATCTCGTCGACGTGCTGAACCTGCGCAGCCTGGCCGGCGACCTGCGCGCCACGCTGTCGCGACCCGACACGATCGCGATCAGCGAGGAGCTGATGCACAAGCTGTGGGGCGAGCTGCGGCCGGCGGAGGCGATCGGCCGCCGCGTCGAGTCGCACGGCCGCTGGTACGCCGTCACCGCCGTCGTGCCCGACACGGACCCGCGCAGCCCGCTCTATGGCGCGAGTCCGCTGGTGGGGCACGCGATGGCGATGAGCAGCTTCGACTCGCCCGCCAACGACATGAGCGCGAGCGACCGCGAGTGGATCTACAGGATCAATGGCCGGGTGTTCGCGCGCCTGCGCCCCGGCACCTCCATCGAACAGGTGGGCGGATGGATGCGCGACGCCTTCGTGACCAGCCCGAAATTCAAGGAGTTGCCGCCGGCGTGGCGCGACGGACGCGAGGCCGCCTTCTTCCGTGGCGTGGCCATCGCCGACCTGCCCTTCGTCGGGCCCGCCAACGCGCTGCGCTGGCGCGTGATGGCGGCGGTGGGCGCGGCCAGCGCGCTGCTGCTGGTGCTGGCGGCCTTCAACACGATGAGCCTGCAGGCGGCCCACATGCTGCAGCGCCAGCGCGAGACGGCCCTGCGCCGCAGCCTCGGCGCCGCCACGCCGCACCTGCTGCGGCTGTGGGCGCTGGAGGCGGCCTTGCCGCTGGCCCTCAGCGCGGCCGGAGCGCTGCTGCTGGCGTGGTGGGTGGCGCCCGCCGTCGGCGCATGGGCCGCGCTGCCCCCCGAACTGCCGCTGGCCGATCCGCTGCCGGTCGCGGCGCTCGCGGCCCTTGCGGCGACCGTACTCGCGCTGCTGCCCCTGGTGATCGCCCTGCCGGCCTGGGCCGCGCTGCGCCGCGTGCCGGCCACGGCGCTGCAGGGGCGCACGGCCAGCGAGGGCCCGTGGGGCCGACGCGTGCGCCAGGGGCTGCTCGGGGTGCAGCTGGGCGGCGTGCTGCTGCTGCTGTCGCTGGCGGGCGTGCTGGCGCTCCAGCAGCGCCACATGCTCGACGTCGATCGCGGCTTCGACACGCATGACCGCCTCGTGCTGCGCATGGAGACCGACCCCGACCACGTGCCGAACCTGGACGCATTCGGCGCGGCGCTCTCGCACAGCCCCGCGATCCGGCACTGGGCGTACAGCTTCCTAGCGCCGGCGTCCGACCTCGACAACCTCGGCGGGCGTGAACTGGAGACGAGCGCAGACGGCCACACTGTCGAGATGGCCATGAGCTCGGTCGGCGCCAGCTTCTTCGACACCTACGGCATGACCGTGCTGGCCGGCACGCCGCGGTTCTCCGACGGCGAGTCCCACATCGTGGTCGACGCCAAGGCCGCCCGCCTGCTCGGGTTCGCCACGCCGCAGGCCGCGGTCGGCGCGCTCGTGCAGGGCGGCGGCGCGTTCCTGCAGAAGGGCGACGCGGCGCGCCGCATCGTGGCCGTGGTCAAGGACGTGAGCCTCGAATCGGCGCGCAGCCCGCGCATGCCTCAGGCGTTCTGGCTGATGGGCGGCCCGCAATGGGTGGTCACCGCCACCGGCCCCGATCCCGCCGCGCTGCGCGACGCCCTGGAGGGCGCGTGGAAGGCGCACGGCCTGCAGGTGCCCTATGCCCTGCAATGGGCCGACGACCAGCGCGCCGACGTCTACCGCCAGGAATCCCAGATGACGGCCACGGTCGCCGCGATGGCGCTGATGGCCGTGGTGGTGGCGATGCTGGGCGCCTGGGCGATGGTGGCCGACACGCTGCGCCGGCGCCGCACGGAGCTGGTGCTGCACCGGCTGCACGGCGCGGGAGACGCGGCCATCGCCGGCCAGGTGGCCGTCGAATTCGGCGCGCCGCTGCTGGGCGCGGTGCTGGCCGCGTTGCCGCTCGCGGCCTGGATCGGCTGGACCTACCTCTCGGGCTTCCAGGATCGCATCGGCGCGCCGGTGGGCCTCGGCGCCCCGGCGGCCGCGGCGCTGGCGGCGACGGTACTCGTCACCGCCCTCGCCTGTCTCCACCACGTGCGCCTGGCGCTGGCGCTTCAGCCGATCGAGGCGCTGCGCTGAGCGTGCCGGCCGCCTGGTGGCGTGATCGGCGGCCGCGTCAGCCGGGTTGCGCCGGCGTGTCGAACAGCGCCGGATCGGCCAGCAGGTCGTGCGTCTCGGGGTGCTTGCGCATGTACGCGTTGAACACCTCGCACTGCGGGATCACCTTGAGCCCGCGCTCGCGCACCGAGGCCAGCGCGAACTCCACCAGCTCGCGCGCGATGCCTTGCCCGCGCAGGGCCTCGGGCACCACGGTGTGGATGAACGTGATCGTGTCGCCGTCGATGGCGTAGGTGGCGACGGCGGCGTGGCGGTCGACGATCTTCTCGAAGCGGTGGGCCGCGACGTTGTCGTGGATCTCGGTGGTCATGGACGGCATTTCCTTTGCGGGCTGGAGCCTCGATTCTGCCGCCGCTCGCGCCGAAGTGACTTACAGTCCCGGAAAACTGGACGGCCCGGCGAGGCCTGGCAGCGACAGGGGGAGGATCCATGCAAGCACACGACGGCCGGCAGCGACCGGTCGGTTTCGTCTCGAGCGCCCTGCTCGCGCTGGCGCTGCTGGCGCCGGCCGCCGGCCACGCCGACTGCCATGTCAAGGTGGCCGAGCTGCCCGTGCACATGGTGGGCATGCGCGCGATGGCCACGGTCGGCATCAACGGCCAGGACGTGCCGCTGATGGTGGACACCGGCGCGTTCTTCAGCTTCCTCAACGAAGCCGCGGCGGCGCAGCTCGGGCTGGCCACGCACCGCGAGCCGGGCCTCGCGGTGCACGGCCTCACCGGCCGCGTCGTCGCGCGCCTGACCACGGTGGAACGCGTGAATCTGTCCAAGGGCACGATCCCCGACGTCGACTTCATCGTGGGCGGCAACGAGATGGGCAGCGGCTCCATGGGTGTCATCGGCCGCAACCTGCTCAATTTCGCCGACACCGAGTACGACCTCGCGCACGGCATGATCCGCTTCGTGTTCCCCAACGACGAATGCACGAAGACCAACATGGCGTACTGGGCCGACGACACGGCCGCCGTGGCCAGCGTCGACCTGCTGCACGACTTCGACCACCCGTTCGGCCGCCAGGCGCTGCGCGCGACGGCGAAGTTGAACGGCAAGGAGATCGAGGTCGTGTTCGACAGCGGCGCCACCACCACCGTCACGCTGGACGCCGCGGAGCGCGCGGGCGTGAAGGAGGCCGCCATGACGCCCGACGGGCTGATGTACGGCGCAGGCAGGGGCTCGGCGCGCCAGTGGACGGCCCTGTTCGACCGCTTCGAGTTGGGCGGCGAGCAGATCAACCACAACCGGCTGGAGGTGGGCGATTTCGAGATGGACGATGGCGAGATGCTGCTGGGCATCGACTTCTTCCTGTCGCACCACATCTACGTGTCGGCGCAGCAGGAGAAGATGTACTTCACCTACAACGGCGGCCCGGTCTTCGCGCTGAACAAGGCCGTCAGCGCTCCCTCGGCGGCGTCGGGCGCCGCGGACACGCTCGACGCCGACGGCCTCCTGCGGCGCGGCGCGGCGTCGCGCGCCCGCGGCGACTTCGCGGGCGCCCTCGCCGACCTCGACCGCGCCTGCGCGCTGGCGCCGGACAACGCGGCCTGCTTCGCGGCGCGCGCCAGCGTGCGCGCCGACCTGAAGCAGGCGGACGCGGCGCTGGCTGACCTCGACACCGCCCTGCGGCTCGACCCGGCGCTGGCCAGTGCCCGCATCCGGCGCGCATGGATGCATCACGAGGGCGACGAGGACGACGCGACGCTCGCCGACCTGGCCGAGCTGGACCGCACGCTGCCGCCGCAATCGCAGATCCGTTCGTCCATGGCCGACCTGTACGCCGAGTTGCACATGGCGGCGCAGGTGCTCGCGCAGCTCGATGCCTGGATCCAGTTCCATCCGCACGACATCGGCCTGGCCGACGCCTACGGCGAGCGCTGCTGGTCGCGCGTGCGCCTGGACGCCGCGCTGGACAAGGCGCTCGACGACTGCGAGAAGGCCATCGACCTCGACGGGAAGTCGGCCTCCTTCGTGGACAGCCGCGGCTGGGTGCGGCTGCGCATGGGCCAGTGGGCACTGGCGAAGTCCGACTTCGACAAGGCGCTGGCGAAAGACCCCGGGACCACGACCTCGCTGTACGGCCGCAGCATCGCGCAGGCCCGCCTGGGCAATGCCGCCGCGGGCGAGGCGGACCTCGCGGCGGCCCGCAAGCTGCGCCCGGCGATCGACGAGCACATGCGGGAGCTGGGACTCTCCGCCAATCAACTGGGAGCGACTCCATGAACGTCATCCGGACCGCCGTCGGCACGCTTCTGCTCGCGTGGGCCGCATCGGCGCAGGCCGAGTGCAAGATCCGCGCCATCGAACTGCCCGTGCGGATGGACGGCCCGCGCGCCATCGCCATGCTGGGCATCAACGGCACGCAGATCCCGCTGATCGTCGACAGCGGCGCGTTCTTCAGCACGCTCACCCGGGCCTCGGCCGAGGAGCTGGGATTGACGCTGCAACGCCTGCCCGAAGGCGCCACCGTGGGCGGTCTCGCGGGCAACATGGTCCATCCGCGCAAGACCACGGTCAAGACGGTGCAGCTGTTGAACAGCCAGATCCCGGACATCGACTTCCTGGTGGGCGGCAACGACTCGGGCCTCGGCGGCATGGGCGTGCTGGGCCGCAACATCCTGTCGATGCTCGACACCGAGTACGACCTCGCCCACGGCATGATCCGCTTCGTCAAGCTAACCGGCGATTGCGACAACACCAACATGGCGTACTGGGCCGGCGACACGCCCGTCTCCGAGGTCAAGCTGCTGTCCAGCCCCACGCCGGGCCGGCCGCCCATCCGGGCCAGGCTCCAGCTGAACGGCCACGAGGTGACCGCCCTGTTCGACACCGGCGCATCCACCATCGTGTCGCTGGACGCCGCGCACAAGGCCGGCCTCAAGGACGCCGACCTGCGCGACAACTCGACGACCTACGGCGTCGGCCGGGGACAGGTCAAGTTCTGGACCGCCAGCTTCGACACCGTCTCCCTCGGCGGCGAGACCGTGCGCCACAACCGCCTCGGCGTGAGCGACTTCGAGGGCCGCGACTTCGACATGCTGGTGGGCATCGACTTCTTCCTGTCGCACCGCGTCTACGTCTCCAGCGAGAACCAGCGCATGTTCTTCACCTACAACGGCGGCCCCGTGTTCGCGCGCAACGTGGAGCTCAAGGCGGAAGGTGCCGCCCCGGCGGCTTCGGCGGCGGCCGACACGCTGTCCGCCGACGAGCTGTTCCGGCGCGGCACCGCCTCGCTGTCCCGCAAGGATTTCGCGGCGGCGCTGGCCGACCTCGACCGCGCCTGCGCGCTGGAGCCGGGCAACGCCCGCTTCCACCTGGCGCGCGCCGAGGTGTTTCGCAACCTCAAGAACGGCCCGAAGGCGCAGGCCGAGCTCGACGCCGCGCTCGCGCTCGACCCGAAGCTCGACGAGGCCCGCCTGCTGCGCGCCACGTCGACGCCGCGGGAGGCCGACCACGCCAGGGCGCTGCAGGACCTGGGCATCCTGGACGACACGCTGACGCCGCAATCGAACATGCGCAGGTCGCTCGCTCAGGCCTACGACCAACTCGGCGCGCCGGCCATGGCCATCAAGCAATGGACGCTGTGGATCGAGAACCATCGCGACGACATCCGGCTGCCCGCCGCGCGCAACGGGCGTTGCTGGACCCGGACCGAGGCGAACATCGAGTTGAAGGAGGCGATGGCCGACTGCGACGATGCCATCGACGACGAGTCCGACAACGCGAGCTTCCACGGCAGCCGCGGCTGGCTCCAGCTGCGCCTGGACCAGCCCGCCAAGGCCAGGGTCGACTTCGACCGCGCGCTCAAGATCAAGCCCGACGCCGCGTGGTCGCTCTACGGCCGCGGCGTGGCGCGCCTGCGCCTGGGCGAGACCGCCGCGGCGCAGGCCGATCTGGCCGCGGCGCGCAAGGCCGAGCCGAAGATCGATGCGCAGGTGAAGGACGCCGGCTTCGAGCCCGCGTCCTGATCAACCGCGCCGCAATGCCGCGCTGCGGCGCGGCGTGCCGGCCGACTGCTCGGCGGCCTCGTTGGATTGCTCCAGCCACTGCAGCGCGTCGATGTAGCCCACGAAGTGCTCCAGGTACTCGGGCGACAGCTCGCGCATCAGCACCAGCAAGCGATGCACCAGATGCTGCGAGTTCAGCGGGCCGGCGTTCTCGGGCAGGCACGCGCGCGACTGCGCCAGGCGCTGGTCGGCGCTCAGGCGCGACCACGTGCGCTTGAAGAACTGCAGCGTGCGGGCCTCGGGCGCGGGCCTGTCGGTTGCCGCATCCGGGCGTGCCGGCACCCGCGTGCCCAGCACGGGATGCGGCTTCTGGCGCGCCACGTAGGCCACGAGCTCGGCCAGCGGGCCCGGCTTGCGGATCGGCATGTCAGGCATGGGGCGCGCTGGCCGGCGCGGCCACGTTCGCGCGGCTGGGGCGCGGCGTGGGGGCCATCTCCACGCGGCGGTTCCTGGATCGGCCGTCCGCGTCGGCGTTGTCGGCCACCGGCTGCTGCGACCCGAACGCGGCGGCGAAGATGTCGGCGGACGGCACGCCCTCCTCGACCAGCGCCCGCGTGACGGTCAGCGAGCGCTGCGCGGACAGCTCCCAGTTGTCGGCGAACTGGTGGTTGCCGCCGCGTACCTGGCGGTCGTCGGTGAAGCCGCTCACCATCAGGATCTCGTCGCGCGACTTCAGGTAGGTGGCGATGGGCCCGGCCAGCGTCTTCAGCAGCGCGCGGCCGTCGGGCTGCAGCTCGGCGGAGTTGAACGCGAACAGCACGGCGCCGTTGATGGCTATGCGGCCGTGATCGATGGTGACGCGGCCCGCGGCCAGCGGCACGGCCAGCGCGCGCTCCAGCTCGGCGCGGCGCTGGTTCTCCAGCTGGTGCTGCCGGATCTCGTCCTGCAGTCGCGTCACGAGTTCCAGCTGCGACGCCAGCGCGAACAGCAGGATCAGCACGAACGCGCCGAGCAGGCCGGCCATCAGGTCGCCGAAGACCGCCCACACGGGGGTGGACGCATCCATCCCGCCGTCGTCGACCTCGTCCGCGATCACGCCAGCGCCTCCGCGGCGTGGCGGCCGGCCAGGCGCTGCAGGTCCTCGATGATCTGCTTCTGCGACAGGATGCTGAGGTCGATCACCTCGCGCGCCTGGGCCACGTAGTACGCGAGCTGCTCGTCGCTGCGCGCCATCTGCGCGCCGAGCGCGCCGTCGAGGCGTTCCAGGTGCGCGCCCATCCGGTCGTTGGACTCGGTGAACAGCGCCACGGCCGCGCCGAACGTTTCGCCCAGGCTGGCCACCTGGGCCGCGCCGCCGGTGACCTGCGCGGCCACGCCGGCCAGCTTGCCGGACTCGGCCTGCACCTGGTCGTTGAAGCGCGCGCCCACGCGTTCAAGCACCTCGGCCGACGATGTGACGAGCGCGTCGATCGCGCCGCGCTGCTCGCTTGCGGCCTGGTTGACGCCGTCCAGCAGCGTGCCCAGCGTCTCGAGGATGCGGGCGCGTTCGTCGAGCATCGTGTTGTCGCGCGCCATGCTGTCGGACAGCTTCTGGCGCAGCTCCGAGATGACCTCGGCCGCGGCGCGCGGCGCCTCGGACGCGGCCTGCACCAGGCGGCCGATCTCGGCGATGGTGGCGCGCGCCTGGGTCTCGGCCTGCAGGGTGATGTCGCGCGCGGTGCGCTCCATGGTCTCCACGACGCGCTGCTGCTGTTCCAGCGACTGCGCGCCGGCCTGCTGCCATCGCTGTTGCAGCGATTCGGCCATGGCCTCCAGCGACTGCGCCATCGCGTCGACGCGCTGCTGGTCGCGCGCGGCCGAGGATGTTTGCAATTCGACGTGGGCCTGCTGCGCCGTGTCCAGCAGCGAGGCGGAGCGGCGCTCGAAGGTGGTGGCCGCGGCCGCCAGCGTGTCGGCCATCTCGCCCTGCCAGCCGGCATGGCGGCGCGCGACGTCGTCCAGCAAGGTCGCGGAGCGGGTCTCGAAGGTCTGCGCGAAACGCTCGTGGGAGGCGGCCAGCGTGGCCGCGAGCTCGTCGCCCGCCCGCGCGTGACGCGCGAGCAGGGCCTGCCACGACGCGGCGACGCCGGCAGTGCTGGCCTCGAAGCGCGTGGAGAGCTGGTCGAGCTGGCCCTGCATCGTGCCGGCCAGCGCGGCGTGCAACGCCGAGGTCTCGCGCGCGATGCCGGCCAGCGTGGCCTCGGCCACGGGGCGGATGGTGTCGCCGGCGATGCGCGCGCCTTCGGTGAGGCTCGCCTGCAGCGTGCGGTCGACCGAGGCCGCGAGCCCCGCGTAGGCGGCCTCGGCCTGGCCCTGGAAGCGTTCCTGGCTGGCCAGCAGGCGGGCGCTGGACGCGCCGGCCTGCGTGGCGAGCGTGTCCATCAGCGACTTCAGGCCGTCCACCAGGGACGGCATCAGGTCGGCCTGGCGTTGCAGCAGCGCCAGCGATTGCTCGCGCTGGTAGGCCACCGAGAACGGGCGCAGCGACGTGGCGATGCGCGCGTCGAGTTGCTGCGCCACGGCAACGCGTTCGCGCCGGGCCAGCGCGGCCAGCAGCCCCAGCGCCGCCGACGCGGCCACGCCGGCCACCGAGGTGCCGAAGGCCAGGCCCAGGCCCTTGACCGGGGCGATCAGCGAGTTGCGCACGGCCACGAGGTCGGTGGCCGTCTCCAGCGCCGCGCCGGTGCCGCGCAGCGTGAGGATCATGCCCAGGAAGGTGCCCAGCATGCCCAGCAGCACCAGCAGGCCGGCCAGCGTCGGCGCGAGCGCGGGGCCGGGCAGCGCCACGGGCTCGCCCTCGACGCGGCGGCGCACGCTGTTGCGCAGCGCGGCGGGCACGCGCTCCAGGAACGGACGCAGGCTCGCCGGCGCCTCGGGGAGTTCGGCGACGGCCTGCGCGAGCGCGTCGGTGGCGCGGCGGAAGCGCCGAAGCTCCAGCACGCCCGCCAGGTACAGCGAGCCGATGAGGACGGTGATGGCGAGCGCCAGCGGGTTGGTGAGCAGGTAGCCCGCGCCGACCCAGGCGACGACGGCCAGGCCCGCGAGGAAGGCGGCGTGGCGGGAAATGTGGTTCATGGGCGATCGGATGACGACTTGCGGCAGGCCTCGAGCAGGCCTTCGACGGGTTGCAGGCGGAGATCGAGTTCGGCGAGCAGCAGCTTGCGCATCTCCCCCCGAAACTCTTCCAGCCACGGCCCGGGCTGGGAAGGCGCGTCCGGCGACGCGGCACGGAGGCGATCGAACAGCGGCTCCAGCCGCGCGCCGGCGGTGGCCAGCAGCGCGCGCTCCTGCGCGCCCACCACCTGCTCCATCACGATGTCGAGCTCGGCCAGCTTGGCCAGGGACGACGAGCGGTCGGCCAGCGACGAACGCAGGCGCCGGCGCAGCGGCACGACCTGCGTCTCCATCGCCAGCTGGCACTGCGTGTAGCGCTGCCGATAGGTGGCGAAGGCTACCGGCGTCTCGGCGGGCGCGGCGGCGCCGGCCAGCGGGCGGCCGAGACGGCGCGGCGGCGGGCCGCCATCGGGCGCCTCGGCGATGGTGCGGGCGAGCGCGGTCCGCACGCGCGCGAGCTCGCGCTCGTCCGCGGCGAGGGCGCCGCGTCCGGCCAGGCCGGGCACGTCCGGACGAGACGACGCATCGCTCAACGCCGCCGACAGCGAGAACGCATGGGTCCAGTCGAACCATCGTGCGAGGCGCTGCGCGAAATCATCGGGCGCCGCCGGGGCCGGGAGGTCGTCCAGCGCCGCGAGCGCGCGGATGAACGCCGAGCCGGTGAGAGGGGTGCGGCGCGACTCGCGCGCCAAGCTGCCAGACACTGTCGCAGTGGAAAAAAGGGCGGAGTCTACTCTCGTTCGCGGCCCGGTCCGGGCAGGCGATTTGTGGTACGCGGCGAGGCGGTGGCGCCGGCCGGCGGCGTGCCACCCGCCAGGTGAATACGGTAGGGGGTTCACGAGAGAGTCACGACATCGTCATCCGCGGCCCCTAACGTCCGCGCTTTCGTCGATTCCCACGAGACTCCCTGATGACCACCCCATCCCTCGCGACGGCGCGCCACCGCGCGCTCGTCGCCACGCTTGCCGCCGCGGCCACCCTCGCCGCATGCGGTGGCGACAAGACCTCCAACGCGCCCGCCGCCGGCACCACCGTCGCGCTCGCGATGATGGAGACCACCGACCTGCACCAGAACATCCTGGGCTACGACTACTACAAGCTCGCCGCCGACAATTCCGTGGGCATCGAGCGCACGTCCACGCTCATCAAGCAGGTGCGCGCCGCCAACAAGAACACCATGCTGTTCGACGCCGGCGACATCATCCAGGGCACGGTCCTCGGCGACTACCAGGCCCTCGTCAACAAGGTGCCCTGCACCGACAAGCTGGCCATCTTCAAGGCGATGGACGCCATCGGCTACGACGCCGGCACCATCGGCAACCACGAGTTCAACTACGGCCTGGGCTACCTCGGCCAGGTGACCGGCCACCAGTTCAACGTGAAGAACCTGGCCGCCCCGTCGGCCCAGCCGAAGTGCACCGGCCCGGCCTACCCGCAGGTCCTGGCCAACGTGGTGAGCACCACCGACTCCAAGCCCATCTTCGATCCGTACGTGATCGTGACGAAGAACTTCAGCGCCACCACGCCCGACGGCAAGACGGTGGTGGTGCCGGTCAAGGTGGGCGTCATCGGCTTCACGCCGCCGCTGATCATGGCCTGGGACAAAGGCAACCTCGACGGCAACGTCACCACCGCGGGCCTGAAGGAGACAGCCGAGAAGTACATCCCCGAGATGAAGGCCAAGGGCGCCGACATCATCGTGGCGGTGTCGCACGGCGGTCCCGACGGCGCCACCTACTCGCCCACGATGGAGAACGGCAACCTGTACCTGGCGCAGGTGCCGGGCATCGACGTGCTGATGATGGGCCACATGCACCAGGTCTTCCCGAACGCCAACAGCTCGGTGGCCGCCTTCGGCATCGCCGGCGTGGACAAGGCCAAGGGCACCGTCTCCGGCGTGCCGGCGGTCATGGCCAACTTCTGGGGCAAGAACCTGGGCGTGGTCAACCTCACGCTGAAGTACGGCGCCAACGGCTGGGCCGTGGACACCTCCGCCACCACCACCGCGACGCTCTCCACGCAGAACGCCGACAAGACCTACGTGGCCGCCGACGCGACGATCGCGCCGCTGGTGCAGACCGAGCACCAGGGCACGATCGCCTACGTCAAGACGCCCATCGGCACCGCCGACTACCGCCTGAGCACCTATTTCGCGGACGTGGGCGACACCACCGCGATCCAGGTCGTCAACCAGGCCCAGGCCGCGTACGTGAAGGCGTACGTGGCGGCCAACCTGCCGCAGTACCAGTCGCTGCCCGTGCTGTCGGTCAGCGCGCCCTTCAAGAGCGGCTTCGCCGGCGGCACCGACTACACCGACGTCAACAGCACCGACCTGGCGATCTACAACGCGGCCGACCTCTACCTGTACGCCAACACGATCCAGGCCGTGCTGGTGACCGGCGCCGACATCAAGGCGTGGCTGGAGACCGCCGCGGGCCGCTTCAACAAGATCGATCCGACCAGCACCGCGGCGCAGCGGCTGGTGAGCTCGTTCCCGGGCTACAACTTCGACGTGATGGACGGCGACGGATCGGTGAAGTACGAGATCGACGTGACCCAGGCGCCGGGCAGCCGCATCAAGAACCTCACGTACAACGGCAGTGCCATGAGCGCGACGGCGCAGTTCATCGTCGCGACGAACAACTACCGCGCCAGCGGGGGCGGCAGCTTCCCGGGCCTGAACGGCAGCAAGACCATCTACGCCAGCCCCGACGCCAACCGCGACGTGCTGATCGCCTACATCAAGAAGGCGGCCACGCTCTCCAAGGTGACCAACGGCAGCGACCGCAGCTGGCGCTTCACGCGCGTGACCACGGCCGGCCCGGTCCAGTTCACGTCGGCCCCCGGCAACGCCGCGCTGGCCGCCACGGACGGCGTCCCCGGCGTGACGCAGGTGCAGGCCGACGACGGCACGGGCAAGAACCTGGCGATCTACCAGATCGACCTGAGCGTCCAGTGATGCGCCTTCTCGCCGGCGTGGCGATGGCGGCCACGCTGGCGGTGGCGGCCGCCACGACGCGGCCCTTCTGGCAGGCGCCCGACGCGGCGCAGGCGCAGGCCTGGCTGCACGACGCGGCCGATCGCCGCGACGCGGGCGCGGAGGCCGCGCTCGCGCGCTGGTCGACGCGCGGCAACGCGCCCGCGCGCCGAGCGTATGCGGCGCTGCTGGCGCATCGCGCCGATGCCACGTCGCGGCAAGCATTGCAGCAGGTGCTGGCCGACGGCGCCGCGGCGGGCGATGCCGAGGCTGCGACGCAATTGGCCGAGCTGCTCTCGGGCGCGGGCGCCACGCACGACGACGCACGCATCGTCCGCCTGCTCGCGCAAGGCAGCGCGGGCCACGTGCCGGCGGCGTCGCGCCTGCTGGGCCTGCGGGCGCTCGATGCGCACGACCTGCCGCGTGCCGCGACCCTGCTCGCCCAGGCCGCCGACGGTGGCGACGCACCGGCGATGTTCCTCTACGCCAACCTGTTGCGCGCCGGCCAGGGCGTGCCGCGCGACGAGGCGCGCGCGCTGGCGCTGTACGAGCGCGCGGGCGACGCCGACTACGCACCGGCCATCCAGGCGCTCGCGATCGCGTGGCGCTACGGCGAGCTGGGCCTGCAGGCCGACGCGTCGCAGTCGCGGCTGATGGATCACGAGGCCGCGGAGGCGCTGGCGCACGCCGCGCACTGACGAGCCGCCTGCGAGAATCGGGCCCTGATGTCCGATTCCTCGCTGCTGCACAGCGCCTTCTACCGCTTCGTCCCGCTGCCCGACCCCAGCGCCGCGGCCGACAGGGTGCGCGCGCTCGCGCAAGGCCTCGCCGGCAGCATCGTCGTCGCGCACGAAGGCATCAACGGCACGGTGGCCGGCGAGGCCGACGCGGTCGCCGCCTTCGAGGCCGCGCTGCAACGCGACGACGTGCTGGCCGGCGCACTGCGCGGCATGCCGTTCAGGCACAGCGCCTGCGCCACCGCGCCGTTCGGCCGGCTGAAGGTGGGCGTCAAGCCGGAGATCGTGACGCTGGGCCTGCCCGCTGACGATGGCCCGCTCGCGCCGCCGGACGAACGCGACGCCAGCCACCTGTCGCCCGCCGCGTGGCGCGAACTGCTGGCCCGCGACGACGTGGTGCTGCTGGACAACCGCAACCACTTCGAGGTGCGGCTGGGACGCTTCCGCGGCGCGCTCGATCCGCAGGTGCACAACTTCCGCGACTTCGCCGCGTTCGTGCAGGCGCACGCCGACGCGTGGCGCGAGGCCCGCCGGCCCGTGGCGATGTACTGCACCGGCGGCATCCGCTGCGACAAGACCGCGCCCTGGCTGCGCAGCCTGGGCCTGGAGGTGCGGCAGCTGGACGGCGGCATCCTGAACTACTTCGAGCGCATGCCCGACGCCGGACGCGACTGGCAGGGCGAGTGCTTCGTGTTCGACAACCGCGTGGCGCTGGACACGGCCCTGCGCGAGACCTCGACGACCGCCGACCAGGTGTTCGACCCGACGCATCCGGACGAGGCCTGGCGCCTGCAGCGCGCGCGACGCCTCGATGGCGACAATGGCTGAGCCGTTCGTCCCCGCGCCGCGCGACGGCGTGAACGCGAGCCGCGTGGGCGTCGGCGACGGCCGCTTCCCGGACGTGCTGGCCTTCCTCGTGGCACGCTTCCCGGCGGTGTCCGACTGGCCCGCCCGGCTCGCGCGCGGCGACGTGCTGGACGCGCACGGCCGGCCGCTGGCCGCCGACGCGCCCTGCCGTCTCGGCAACCATCTCTGGTACTGGCGCGATCCGCCGCCCGAGCCGGTCGTGCCCTTCGACATGCCCGTGCTGCACCAGGACGAGCACCTGGTGGTGGTGGACAAGCCGCACTTCCTGCCGGCGATCCCCGGCGGCCGCCACCTGCACGAGACCGCGCTGGTGCGCGCGCGCCGCCACACCGGCATCGCCACGCTGGTGCCCATGCACCGCCTCGACCGCGAGACGGCGGGCGTGCTCGTGTTCATCGTGCGGCCGCAGGAGCGCGACGCCTACCAGGCGCTGCTGCGCGGTCGCGCCGTGCACAAGGTCTACGAGGCCGTCGCGCCCTGGCGCGCGGAGCTCGCGTCCCCGCGCGTGGCCCGCCATCGCATCGAGAAGCCGCCCGGCGCCCACTTCATGCAGGTGCGCGTGGCGCCGGGCGAGCCCAACGCCGAGACGCGGGTGGAGATGGTCGCGCGCCTGCCCGGCGGACTCGCGCACTACCGGCTGCGGCCGGCCACGGGCCGCACGCACCAGCTGCGCGTGCAGATGGCGGCGCTGGACGCGCCGCTCGTCAACGACCGCATCTACCCGCGCCTGATGCCCGAGCCGCCGCCGGGCGTCGCGCCCGACTGGACGAAGCCGCTGCAGCTGCTGGCGCGCGAGTTCGCGTTCGACGATCCGGTCACGGGCCAGCGACGCGCGTTCACCAGCGGCCGCACGCTCGAGCTCACAACAGGTCTTCCTCGATGAACGGCGAGAACAGCCACACCTCCAGCAGCGTGGCGATGCTGATCTCCGGCTCGGCGTCGTAGACCTTCTCGCCGTCGGGCTCGTCGTCCACCCATTGCACGTCGCGCCCCGACGCGCCGCCCAGGCGCATGCGGTAGGTGCCCACGGAACGCAGCTCGTCCACCAGTTCGGTGACGTCGGCGGCCAGCTCGGGCGAGTCCACGAACAGGCCCAGCTCGGTGTTCGCGCGCGCGGAGCGGAAGTCGAGGTTCATGGAGCCGACCACGGTGGTCTGGTGGTCGATCACCATGACCTTGGCGTGCAGGCGCCCGGTGGAGGTGCCCAGCATCGAGCCGAACGAGTCGTCGAAGGTCGTGTCCATGCGCAGGATGCGCGGGCTCACCTCGTAGATCTGCACGCCCATCTGCAGCATCTGGCGCCGGTAGCGCGCGTAGGCCGCGCTGACGAAGGGCTCGTCGTTGGAGGCCATGGTGTTGGTGACGAGCGTCACCGGCACGCCGCCCTGGCGCACCTTGTACAGGCGCTCCAGCGCCGCCTTGCCGGGCACGAAGTACGGCGACGCGAGCAGCACGTGGTCGCGCGCGCCGCCGATGGCCTGCGTCAGGTGCGAGATCACAGTGCTCGCATCCAGGCCCGACGCGGCCTCGCCGCTGACCTTCTCGGGGTTGTCGGCCACCACGCGGATCGCGCCGCGCAGCATCTTCAGCGGCGGATGCGCCATGTCGTGGCTGAGCGGGCCGTAGTTCAGGAAGTCGCGCGCGCCTTCCATGATCGGCGCGAACAGCATCGCCGACGAGGCCGTGAGGCGCTCGAACTCCTCGCGCCGTGCCTCGGCCTTCGGCGCGCCGGGCTCCAGCGCGTCCAGCGTGTACACGTGGCGGCTGTTCCAGTAGCGGTCGAAGCTGGCGGCCAGGTCGGGCACCGCGTCGCCGGCCACGAGCAGGTCGAAGTCGATGAAGTTGCCGCGCGGGCTGCGGAAGAAGTACTCGTCCGCGATGTTGCGGCCGCCCGCGATCGCGAAGATGCCGTCGGCGATGAACAGCTTGTTGTGCATGCGGTGGTTCAGCCGCGCCAGGTCGGCCAGCGACAGCCCCCAGCGCGTGATGGTGAACGCGCGGCCCGCGGGAAACGGGTTGAACAGGCGCACCTGCACGTTGGGCGTGGCGGCGATGCCTTGCAGCAGGCGGTCGTTGCTGGCGGTGTAGAGGTCGTCCACGAGGATGCGCACGCGCACGCCGCGCCGGGCGGCGTCGCGCACCTCGCGCAGGAAGGCGCGGCCGGTGAGGTCGTCGGCCAGCAGGTAGTACTGGATGTCCAGGCTGTGGCGCGCCTGGCGGATCAGCGTCAGGCGCGCATCCATCGAGTACGAGCTGAAGGCCAGCGGGCGGAAGGCCGAGCCGCTGCCCGGCACCAGGTCGGGCGGCAGCAGGCCCGCGAGCGGGCTGTCCGCGGCGGCCGGCAGCGCCGTGCCGGGCGTCTTCTGGCGCTCGGCCAGCGAGGCGCAGCCCTGCAGCGCCAGCAGCAGCATCGCGAGGGCCAGCCAGCGCGCGCTGGCGTTCAAGCGCGGCTCCGGGCGTACGGCGTCCGGCGGAATGGGCGATTCATCGGAGTCTCCTGGCTCGGCACGACAGCAATACGCGGCTCACGTTGCCCGGCGATGATAGGTCGGGAGCGTGTCGCCCGCTTGCCCGGGTCGGCGGCATTGCGATTGTCGGCCACGTCAGAATCGGCCCCAGGCTTAGAGGAACGTCATGGATCTGCAACTCAAGGGCAAGCGTGCCCTGGTCACCGGCGGCAGCAAGGGCATCGGCAAGGCCGTCGCCCGCGCGTTGCTGCTCGAGGGCGCCGACGTCGCGCTGCTGGCGCGCCACGAGCGGACGCTGCTGGACGCGGTGTCGGAGCTCGCCATGCAGACCGGCGGCGACGTGATCGCCGTGGTCGCCGACACCACCGACGACGCGCAGGTGCGGGACGCGGTCGCCACCGCGGCCCGGCAACTGGGCGGCGCCATCGACATCCTGGTCAACGCGGCGGCCGAGCCGTCCGGCTTCGCCGCGCCGCCCGGACTGGAGGAGATCGCCGGCGACTCGCTGCAACGCGAGATCGACACCAAGGTGATGGGCTACATCCGCTGCGCGCGCGAGGTGGTGCCCGGCATGCGCGCCGCCGGCTGGGGCCGCATCGTCAACGTGAGCGGCCTCGCCGCGCGCCAGACCGGCAACGCGATCGGGTCGATCCGCAACGTGGCCGTGGCCGCGCTCACCAAGAACATGGCCGACGAACTGGGGCCGGCCGGCATCCAGGTGACGGCGGTGCATCCGGGCCAGACGCGCACCGAGCGCACCGCCCCGCTGGTCGCGGAGCGGGCCGCCGCCACGGGCCGGGCGCCCGCCGACATCGAGCGCGAGATGGCGCAGGCCAACAGCATCCGTCACCTGGTGGACGCCCGCGAAGTGGCCGACGTCGTGGCGTTCCTGTGCTCGCCGCGGTCACGCGCCATCAACGGCGACGCCATCGGCGTGGGCGGCGGCGCGCCGCGCGCCATCCACTACTAGGCAGGGGACGGCGTCTTGAAACTGAAGAACGCGGACACCCTCTTCCTGCGCATCTTCCTGCTGCTGCTGGTGGCCTTCTCGATCAGCTCGTGGCTGGCCTTCGAGGTGTTCCGCGCCACCGCCCCGCCGCCGCCGTGGCGCGCCACGCCGCCCATCCGGCAGGCGTTGCATCCGCTGCTGGCCAGCACCTCGCCGCTGGTGCCGCCGTCCGGGGCGAGCTGGCCGTCCGGCCGGCGCAAGCCGCCCTGGCTGTCGATCGGACTGGACGCGGTGATCAAGGTCGCGGCCGCGGCGCTGGTCGCCTGGCTCGCCGCCCGCGCGCTGTCGCTGCCGATGCGGCGCCTCAGCGACGCGGCGCGCCTGCTGGGACAGTCGCTGTCGCCGCAGGCCAGCGTGGGCCTCGCCGTGGCGCCGCCGCAGCTGGACGACGAGCGCGGCACGCGCGAGGTGCGCGAGACGGCGCGCGTGTTCAACGACCTGTCGCGCCAGCTGAAGTCCGACTTCGACACGCAGCGCCTCATGCTGGCCACCGTCTCGCACGACCTGCGCACGCCGCTGACGCGCCTGCGCATGCGGCTGTCCGAGCTGGAGCAGTTTCCGGCCGCGCGCAGCGCCATCGACGACGTGCGCCAGATGGACGAGCTCATCGAGAGCCTGCTGGCGCTGTTCCGCCCGCCCGCCGGCACGCCCGGCGGCGGCGCCGCCCGCGTCGACGCCTTCGCCCTGGTGCAGGCCATCGTCGACGACCTGCCGCAGGCCGAGCCCGAGGTGCTGTTGAGCGGCACGTCGGCGTCCACGCGCTGCCCGCCCGCCGCGTTCCGCCGCATGGTGGACAACCTGATAGAGAACGCGATCCGCCACGGCGGCAGCCACGGCGCCGTCGAGGTGGAAGTGACGAAGGGGCCCAGCAGCGCCTGCGTGACGGTGATGGACCGCGGCCCCGGCCTCAGCGCCGAGCAGCTCGCCAACGCCGGCACCCCGTTCCTGCGCTGGGCGGGCACGGAGAGCGACAGTGGACGGCACGCCGGCCTGGGCCTGGGGCTCTACATCACTCGGGCGCTGGCGGAACGCGAGGGCGGGCGCCTGGAGCTGAGCGCGCGGCCGGGCGGCGGCCTCTGTGCCACGCTGCACCTGCCGATGTCGAGCTAGGGCTGCGCCCATCGTCGGGCGGCGATTCGTCCGGCGGCGCCTCGCTGGCGGCGCCGTCGCCGCCGGCCGTCGGATCCAGCTCGACGCTGGACTGCGCCTGTTCCGGCTCGTTCGGCTGCAGTTCGCCGATGCGGCCACCCGAGTTGAAGTTCGGGATGGCATTGGGGTCTTGCTTGATGTCCATGGGAGCCTCTCGCGCAGGGCGCAACGCGGGCGGAGCCGCGACACCCCCGATGCGGCAACCGGCGTTCCCTGGTCGGCGCAAACCCGGGTGGCGGTCCGTCGCGCCAGATGGCAGTTCGGCCCGCGTTCGGCGCCGGTCGTCGCAAGGACGTTGGCGGGTCGGTTCGAGGCTCCGATAGTCCACCCATCGGATCACGAAACGCGATTCGAACAGACCAACCCCAGACACCCCAGGAGCCCGCCATGACCACCTTAGCCAATCAAGCCGCCGCCCTCGCCCTGTCCGCCCTCGCGACCCTGACCGTCGTCTTCGGCGCGAACGCCCTGGCGACGTCGCAATACGCCGCGGCCGATTCGCAGGAGATGGCCCGCTACGGGCAGACCCACGTGGCCGTGCAGCACGTGACGGTGGTCGGCCACCGCGCCTGACCCTCCGCGCGCCGAGAGCGCGCCTTTCGCTCCTTCGAGGCCTCGCGTTTGCGGGGCCTCTTTTTTGGTTCATCGCCGATCTGCGGAGTGCCTTGGTTTGCGGGGCGCGCTGGGTCAGGCACGACTCACCGGGGGAGCTTGTTTTGTTCGTGTCCCCCGTCGGCCTGCGGCCTCCTCCTCCTTTTTTACCTCACAAAACAAGCTCCCCCCCTCGCCGTGCCACGCATGGGGTGCCGGCAGACAACATTCGCGGGGGAGGAACCCGCGGTTTTTTTGAAGGGTGTTTGGCATCGTCGGGCCGTCGAGGCCGCGACGATGCCCGCGGCCAACGTTGATGCGGGTCGCCGGGCCTGACGCGAATCGCGAATCGGGCTGCCAGCGCTACTTGTCGTGATGGACGATCGGCACCGCCTCGTCATTGCGCGCGCAGTCGCGGAATCCACCCCCTGAGACAGCGCATCCGCCCGTGTGGATCCTGCGACTGCGCGCAGGATGACACCGTTGGCGAAGGGGCCCTCGTCGGTCACGAGAAGGAGCGCCGGCATCGCGACGCGAGGTTCGCGTCAAGTCCGATGGCGCGTGGAAACGCCGGCCGCGGGCATCGTCGCGGCCTCGATGGCCCGACGATGCCAAACACCCTCAAACAAATTCGTGAACTCTTCCTCCGCGAATGTTGTCTGCCGGCCCGCCGTGCCCGGCACGGCGAGGCGGGGGAGCTTGTTTTGTGAGGTAAAGGAGGAGGAGGCCGCAGGCCGACGGGGGACACGAACAAAACAAGCTCCCCCGGTGAGTCGTGCCTGACCCAGTGCGCACCGCAAACCAAGGCACCCCGCAGATCAGCGATGAACCTCCATTTTTTCCGGCGCGATCCTGCTAGAAACGACACGGCGCGGGATCGGCATTGCCTCGAACCGGGCGACGGTCCATCGCTCGAATCAGCAGTTCGTGCCGGGCCCCTGGCCAGTCGTCGCAAGTCGTTTGGGTCGTGCGTTCGTTGCTCCGATAGTCCATCCATCGGAACACGCAACAACGCACTTCAAGGAGCCCACCATGACCAAGACCACCCACCACTTCGCCGCCCTCGCCCTGTCCGCCGTGATGGCGCTGGGCATCGTCGCCGGCATGAACGGCCTGGCCACCGCGCAGTACTCTGCAGCGGACAGCCAGGAAATGGCGCGCTACGGCCAGGCGCACGTCGCCGTGCAGCACGTGACCATCGTGGGCCACCGCGCCGACGCCTGAGCCTCAGTTCTTCAGGCGGTAGCCCGTCTTGAAGATCCAGGCCACGATGCCCATCGAGACGGCCAGGAACCCGAGCGTCATCGCGATGCTCAGCCCCACGCTCACGTCGCCCGCGCCGTAGAACGACCAGCGGAAGCCCGAGATCAGGTAGACGACCGGGTTGAACAGCGCCACGGTCTGCCAGAACGGCGGCAGCATCGAGATCGAATAGAAGCTGCCGCCCAGGAACGTGAGCGGCGTGACGATCAGCAGCGGGATCACCTGCAGCTTCTCGAAGCCGTCGGCCCAGATGCCGATGATGAATCCCACCAGGCTGAACGTGACCGCCGTCAGCACCAGGAACACGAGCATCACGAACGGGTGGTCGATGTGCAGCGGCACGAACACCGCCGCGGTGGCCAGGATGATCAGCCCGAGGATGATGGACTTCGACGCGGCCGCGCCCACGTAGGCGATGACGATCTCCACGAACGACACCGGCGCCGACAGCAGCTCGTAGATCGTGCCCGTGAACTTCGGGAAGTAGATGCCGAACGACGCGTTGGAGATGCTCTGGGTGAGCAGCGACAGCATGATCAGCCCCGGCACGATGAACGCTCCGTAGCTGATGCCGCCCACCTGCGGGATGCGCGAGCCGATGGCCGCGCCGAACACCACGAAGTACAGCGAGGTGGAGATCACCGGCGAGATGATGCTCTGCATCAGCGTGCGCCAGGTGCGCGCCATCTCGAAGTTGTAGATCGCCTTCACGGCGTGCCAGTTCGCGCTCACGGTTGGCCCCCTTCCACCAGGCTCACGAAGATCTCCTCCAGCGAGCTCTGCTTGGTGCGCAGGTCCTTGAACTGGATCCCGGCGTCGTTGACGTGCTTCATGAAGTCGACGATGCCGCGGGCCTCGTTTCGCGTGTCGTAGGTGTAGGTCAATTCGTGGCCGTCCGGCGAGAGCGTCAGTTCGTAGTCGCGCAGCGCCGCCGGCACCGCGGAAGCCGCGTCCTGCAGCAGCAGCGTCACCTGCTTCTTGCCGAGCTTGCGCATCAGCTCGGTCTTGTCCTCCACGAGCAGCAGCCGGCCCTTGGCGATGACGCCGATGCGGTCGGCCATCTCCTCGGCCTCCTCGATGTAGTGCGTGGTGAGGATGATGGTGACGCCGGTGGCGCGCAGCTCGCGCACCATCTCCCACATGTCGCGCCGCAGCTCCACGTCGACGCCGGCGGTGGGCTCGTCCAGGAACAGCACCTGCGGCTCGTGCGACAGCGCCTTGGCGATCATCACGCGGCGCTTCATGCCGCCCGACAGGGTGCGGATGCGGCTGTCCTTCTTGTCCCACAGCGACAAGGCCTTGAGCGTCTTCTCGATGTGGGCCGGGTTCGGCGCGTGCCCGAACAGCCCGCGGCTGAACGACACCGTGTCCCACACCGTCTCGAACGCGTCGGTGGTGAGCTCCTGCGGCACCAGGCCGATGATGGAGCGCGACAGGCGGTAGTCGTCGACGATGTCGTGGCCGTCCACCATCACCTTGCCGGCGCTCGCGGTGACGATGCCGCAGATGATGCTGATCAGCGTGGTCTTGCCCGCGCCGTTGGGGCCCAGCAGCGCGAGGATCTCGCCCTTGCGGATCTCGAGGTCGATATCCTTGAGCGCGCTGAACCCGGATGCATAGGTCTTGGAGACGTTCTTGACGGAGAGGATGGGCTGCATGGCGCGCAGTATCCCGCGCCCGCCGCGATCGTGCTTGTCAGCCCTGAATCGTCCATTCGAGCTCGCGCCGTTGCGCCGCGCTCTCGATGCCCCGCTCGATCAGCCCCATCACGGCCAGGGCCTCCTCCGGCGGCACCGGGTTGGCGCCCTCCTTGCGGATCGCGGCCGCCACGGCCGCGAAGAAAGCCTGGTGCGCGCCGGGCCGCAGCGCCACGGGCGTGGCCAGCGCGCCGCCGTCGGCCGCGCGCGTGACGAGCGCGGCCGGGCCCGGGTCGATGCCCCAGTCGGGCCGCGGCGGCCACGTGGGGCGCACGCCGGCCTTGAGCGCGTCCTCCTGCGTGTCCAGCCCCTCCTTGACGAAGCTGGCCGCCGTGCCGTGCACCGCGAAGCGCGGCGCGCTGGCGGCCACGAGCATGCCCGCCTGCAGGTGCACGTGCAGGCGGTCGTAGCGCAGGTGGGCGTGGAACCAGTCGTCGGCCAGCGCGCCGTCGCGCGTGAGGTCGCGCGCGAGCGTGATCGCGCTCGGGGGGCCGAACAGCTGCAGCGCCTGGTCGACCAGGTGCGGGCCGAGATCGAACCACAGCCCGGCGCCCGGTCCGGCGCTCTCGCGCCAACGCTGGCGCACCTCGGGACGGAAGCGGTCGTGGCGCGACGTCATCTCGACGACGCGGCCCAGCGCGCCCTCGTCCACCAGGCGGCGCAGCGTGAGGAAGTCGCCGTCCCAGCGCCGGTTGTGGAACACCGACAGCAGCAGCCGGCGCCTGTGCGCGAGCGCAACGAGTTCGCGCGCGTCGGCCAGCGCCACCGTGAACGGCTTGTCGATCACCACGTTGCAGCCGGCCAGCAGCGCGGCGCGGGCGAGCGGGTGGTGGGTGTCGTTGGGCGTGGCGATCACGACGAGGTCGAGGTCGGCGCGCGCGATCAGCTCCGTCGGGGTGGCGTGCACTGCCACGTCGGGCCAGTCGGCGTGCACCTTGGCCGCGTCGGAGCTGGCGACGGCCACGAGGTGGAGATCGGGCACCGCCGAGATCAGCGGCGCGTGGAAGGTCTTGCCGGCATACCCGTAGCCGATCAGGCCCACCTTCAGGCGCGGCCGCGCGTGCGTCGTCATCGGATCACTTCTGTCGAATGAGGGGGTATCCGGGATTATGCGCGGCGCACCGGATTCGGTCCTGCCGGCGGAACACACGCTGTCAAGCCCTCGCTTCCCCGCGCCCCAACTTGTTTTCCACAGCGTCTGGGGACAAGCCTGTGGAAAACGGTTTGTCACCCTCTTGCAGCCCGCCAAATGCCGTCGTTTCCGCTGGATTGCACGCGGACGAGGCAGTGTCACGAATTTGCCATGATCGTCATGTGACAGTGACTCGAACGCCCCAACGCTGTGCGATGCGCGGACGCCCAGGAATCATTCACTTACAGATTCAGGCAATCACCTTGCGGAAGGTGATGTTGATGCGCAGCGCCCCCGCGAACGGGTGATCGCCGTCCTTCAACGGCCGGACGCCGTGGAAGCGCAGCCGGGATGGCCCGCCCCACACCACCACGTCGCCATGGTGCAGCGCCACCGGCCGGGTCTTGTCGCCGCGCTCGCCGCCGCCCCACAGGAAGACGGCCGGCAATCCCAGCGACACCGACACGATGGGCGCGCGCAGGTCCTTCTCGTCGCGATCCTGGTGCAGCGACAGCCGCGCCCCGGGCGCGTAGCGATTGACGAGGCAGGCGTCGGGCGCGAAGCCGGGATAACCGGCGCGTGCGGCGGCGTCGCGGGCGAGCGCGCGCATCGCGTCGGGCAGAGCGGGCCAGCGCCGGCCCGACTCGGGGTCGAGCGGGTCGTAGCGGTAGCCGCGGCGATCCGACACCCAGCCGAGTTCGCCGCAGTTGGTCATCGCCACCGACATCCGGAAGCCGCCGGGCGTGACCAGGTGGCGGAACGGCGCGTCGGCACTCACCCGGGCCACCGCGTCCTTCAGTGCCGCTTCGCGCGCGACCGCGAAGCCGCGCAACACGACGGCCCCCTCGTCGAGGATCTCGTCCTCGAGTTCGGGCGCGGTGGCGGCGAACAGGTCGAGCGTCATGGCGGCGATGGGCTCAGGACGCCTCGGCCCGCAGCGCGGCCAGCGTGCCCGTGGCCACCAGCACGCAGGTGCGCACCACGTCGCGCCGCGGCAACTTGTAGCCCCCGGTCATCCACATCTTGGCCACCTGCAGCCCCGAACCCACCAGCGCGCGGCCCAGCAGCTCGCGGCGCGCCTTCGACAGCTTCAGCGCGGGCTGCGTGGCGGCCAGCGGCGCGATGGTCAGCTCGGCCATCGCGCGCGCCGATTCCTCGTACAGCGCGTCGATGGCCGGGCTCACGCCCAGCACCTCCACCAGCACGATGCGCGCGAAACGCGGGTCGCGCACGGTGTCGAACCACAGCTCGTAGGCCGCGGTGGCCTGGCGCTCGATCGCCGCGGCGTCGCCGCTCCAGGCCTCGGAGCGGATCGATTCGTCCGTCAGCCGCGTGGCGAAGTCGTGCGTGAGCGTGCGGTAGACCTCGGCCAGCAAGGCCTCCAGCGATGCAAACGACTCGTAGAAGTAGCGGTCGGTGAGCCCGGCCGCGGCGCAGATGCCGCGCACGGTGGCGCCGCGAAAGCCCTGGGTGCCGAACAGCTCGACGCCGGCCTCGACGAAGCGCGCGCGCCGCGTGGCGACGCGCGCCTCCAGCGCCACGCCGCCGTAGGCGCGGGCGGACGCGAGGGTCGACTTGTCGGAGGCGGGCATGCCCCATTTGACACGAAACAGGCCGCCGCCTACGATTCCCCTCATATCTGACGACGTGCGTCGTCACTTATGCGACACAACGACGTGCGACACAACGACGTGCGACACACCAAGAACACGGAGACGGCATGGCCCTGAAACCCTGGACGCTGCGCGGCGGCGTCGCCGTGCTCACCGGCGCGGCCAGCGGCATCGGCGCGGCGCTGGCCGCCAACCTGGCGCGGCGCGGCATGCACCTGGCGCTCGTCGACCTGAACCCCGCCGGCCTCGAGGCCACGGCCGCCCAGGCGCGCGCCGCCGGCGTCACGGCGAGCACGCACGTGCTGGACGTGGCCGACCACGCGGCCGTCGCCGCCCTGCCCGCCGCCGCGCTCGCGCGGCACGGCCGGGTCACGGCGCTGGTCAACAACGCCGGCGTGGCGCTGGGCGGGATGTTCGAGCAGGTCGCCGCCGAGGACTTCGACTGGCTCATGGACATCAACTTCGGCGCCACCGTGCGCCTGACGCGCGCGTTCCTGCCCGTGCTCGCGCGCGAGGACGCGGCGCAGCTGGTCAACGTGTCCAGCATCTTCGGCATCATCGCGCCGCCCGGCCAGACGGCCTACGCGGCGTCGAAGTTCGCGGTGCGCGGCTTCTCCGAGTCGCTGCGCCATGAGCTCGAGATGAGCGGCTCGCCGGTGGGCATCACCCTCGTGCATCCCGGCGGAGTGCGCACCGCCATCTCCGAGAACGCGCGCCTGGCCAAGGGCCTGGACAGCGCCGAAGTCGCGCGGGAACGCGCCAACTGGCGCAGCCTGCTCGCGCTGGATCCAGCCAGCGCGGCCGAGGTCATCGCGGTGGCCATGGCCAGGCGCGCGCCGCGCGTGCTGGTGGGCAGCGACGCGAAGGGGGCGGCCATCGTGCAGCGCCTGTTCCCGGTGACGTACTGGAAGCACGTGGCGCGCGACATCGCGCGGCGCATCAAGCGAAAGTAGGACCCACGATGGCAAGCTGGCAGGCCCGCGCGGCCCGATATGTGATCCGCAAGCGCGTGCGCCCGGCGCTCGGCGACATGAGCGACCTGATGCGCGTGCGCAGGGTGATGGGCGAGGCGCTGCCGCCGCCCAGGGGCGTGCGCTACACGCCCGGCAGCCTCGGCGGCGTGTCCGGAGAATGGGTCGAGCGCGAAGGCGCCCCGGGCGCGTGCCCGACGCTCATGTACGTGCACGGCGGCGGCTTCGTCGGCTGCTCGCCTGGGACGCACCGGCCGATCACCGCGGGCTTCGCGCTGCAGGGCTTTCGCGTGTTCGCGCCCGACTACCGCCTCGCGCCGGAGCATCCCTTCCCCGCGCCGCTGGACGACATCGTCGCGGCCTGGCGCGCGCTGCGCTCGCGGCACGACGCCGAGGCCTCGGGCCAGCGCCTCGTGCTCGCCGGCGAGAGCGCCGGCGGCAACCTGGCGCTTGCCCTGATGCTCGTGCTGCGCGACGCCGGCGAACGCCTGCCCGCCGCGGCCGCGCTGTTCTCGCCGGCCACCGATCTCAGCGGCGCCAGCCCGTCCATCGCGGGCAACGGCGACCGCGACCCGATGTTCCACGGCCCGTCGCTGGCCAACCTCGGCAACGCCTACCTGGGCGCCACGGGCGACGCGACGAACCCGCTGGTCTCGCCGATCTTCGGCGACCCGCGCGGCCTGCCGCCGCTGCTGTTCCACGTGGCCGCCGAGGAGGCGTTGCGCGACGACGGCCTGCGGTTCGCGCAGAAGGCACGCGCGGCGGGCGTGCACGTGGAGACCAGCGTGTGGCCCGTGGTGCCGCACGCCTGGCAACTGCTGGCCAAGGTGCCCGAGGCGCGCCAGTCGATCGCGCGCGCCAGCGAGTTCCTGAAGGCCGCGCAACCCGATGCCATCGAGCACCTGGACGCGATCATCGTGGGCGCCGGCCTCTCGGGCATCGGCGCGGCCGTGCACCTGCAGCGCGACTTCCCCGGCCGCCGCTTCACGATCCTGGAGAGCCGCGCCGCGATGGGCGGCACGTGGGACCTGTTCCGCTATCCCGGCGTGCGTTCCGACTCCGACATGTTCACCCTCGGCTACGCGTTCAAGCCGTGGACGGACGCGAAGTCGCTGGCCGACGGGCCGGCCATCCGCGACTACATCGTCGAGACCGCGATGGAGCACGGCCTCGACCATCAGGTACGCTACGGCCACAAGGTGGTTCGCGCCGACTGGTCGTCGGCCGACGCGCGCTGGACGCTCGAGGTTGAGCATGCGCCCGACGCAACAGGCCACGCGCGCCGCTCGCGCCTGGCGTGCAACTTCCTGCTCGCGTGCAGCGGCTACTACCGCTACTCCGAAGGCCACGCGCCCGAATTCCCGGGCGCCGCCGACTTCGCCGGCCGCCTCGTGCATCCGCAGTTCTGGCCGGAAGACCTGGACCACGCCGGCAAGCGCGTGGTGGTGATCGGCAGCGGTGCGACGGCCGTCACGCTGGTGCCCGAGATGGCCCGGACCGCGGCGCAGGTGACGATGCTGCAGCGCTCGCCCAGCTACGTGCTGTCGCTGCCGGCGCGCGATCCCATCGCGGAGTCGCTGCGGCGCTACCTGCCGCGCATGCTCGCGTACCGCCTCACGCGCACCAAGAACATCGGCGTGGCGATGCTGTTCTTCAAGCTGGCGCGGCGCTGGCCCGCCAAGGTGAAGAAGAACCTCATCGGCATGGTGCGCCAGGCGCTCGGCCCGGCGCACGACGTCGACACCCACTTCACGCCGCGCTACGACCCGTGGGACCAGCGCGTGTGCTTCGTGCCCGACGGCGACCTGTTCGACGCGATCAAGGGCGGCCGGGCCGAGATGGTCACCGACCAGATCGACACGTTCACGCCCGGCGGCATCCGGCTGAAGTCGGGCCGCGAACTGGCCGCCGACATCGTCGTCTCGGCAACGGGCCTCACGCTGAACCTGCTGGGCGACGTGGCGTTCGCCATCGACGGCCACCCGGTCGATTTCTCGAAGACGCTGGGCTACAAGGGCATGATGTTCTCGGGCGTGCCCAACCTGGTCTACACCTTCGGCTACACCAACGCGTCGTGGACGCTGAAGGCCGACCTCACGGCAGGCTACGCGTCGCGGCTGTTCGCCTACATGGACAAGCACGGATACGCCAGCGCGACGCCGGCCAGCGGCGCGGGCGTGGAGACCCGGCCCTTCCTCGACTTCTCGTCCGGCTACGTGCAGCGCGCCGTCGACATGATGCCGAAACAGGGCGTGAAGTCGCCGTGGCGGCTCTACCAGAACTACCTGCTGGACCTGCTCACGCTGCGCTACTCGCGCATCGACGACGGGACGCTGAGCTTCGCGCGGAAAACCTAGTCCTTCTCAGGTTCGCGGAACTCCATCGGCCACGCCTCGCCCGGCTGGCGCGCGTTCTCGCGCCGGCGCAGTTCCACGCGGCGGATCTTGCCCGACAGCGTCTTCGGCAGCTCGCCGAATTCCACGATGCGGATGCGCTTGTACGACGCCAGGCGCGCACGGGCGAACGCGAGGATGGACTGCGCCAGCTCGGGGCCTGGCGCGAAGCCGGCGCGCAGGATCAGGATGGCCTTGGGCACCGCCAGCCGGATCGGGTCGGGCGACGGGATCACCGCGGCCTCGGCCACGGCCTCGTGCTCGATCAGCACGCTCTCCAGCTCGAACGGGCTGATGCGGTAGTCGGAGGCCTTGAACACGTCGTCGGCGCGGCCGACGTAGGTGATGTAGCCGTCGGCGTCGCGCGAGGCGACGTCGCCCGTGTGGTAATGGCCATCGCGCATCGCCTCCGAGGTCTTCTCGTCGTCGTCCTGGTAGCCCAGCATCAGCGCGATGGGCCGCGGCGACAGCGACAGCGAGATCTCGCCTTCCTGCGCGGGCTGGCCGGCGATGTCCAGCAAGGCCACCTCGTAGCCCGGCAGCGGCCGGCCCATCGAGCCCGGCTTCAGCGGCTGGCCCGGCGGGTTGCCGACCTGCGCCGTCGTCTCGGTCTGGCCGAAGCCGTCGCGGATCGTGATGCCCCAGGCCTTGCGCACGATGTCGATCACCTCGGGGTTCAGCGGCTCGCCCGCGCCCACCAGCTCGCGCAACGAGGTCTTGTACTTGCCGAGATCCTGCTGCATCAGCATGCGCCACACGGTGGGCGGCGCGCACAGCGAGGTCACCTTGTTCGCCACCAGCACGTCGAGCACGGCGGGCGCGTTGAAGCGCGCGTAGTTGTAGATGAAGATGGTGGCGCCCGCGTTCCACGGCGCGAAGAAGCAGCTCCACGCGTGCTTGGCCCAGCCGGGCGAGCTGATGTTCCAGTGCACGTCGCCGGGCTTCAGGCCGATCCAGTACAGGGTGGACAGGTGGCCCACCGGGTAGCTCTGGTGGCTGTGCAGCACCAGCTTGGGCCTGGACGTGGTGCCCGAGGTGAAGTACAGGAACAGCGGGTCGTTGGCGTGGGTCGGGCCGTCGGGCGTGAACGCGCCTGGCTGCTGGTGCGAGCCCGCGTAGTCCAGCCAGCCCGCCGGCGCGCGGCCCGAGGACGCGCCCACCGCGATGCGCGTGTACGCGCCTGGGAACACGTCGAACTTGGCCGTGGCCGAGGCAGTGCAGATCACGTGCCTGACGGCGCCGCGGTCGAAGCGGTCGGTGAGGTCGTCGGTGCTCACGAGCGTGGTGGTGGGCACGATCACCGCGCCGAGCTTCATGCAGGCGAGCATGGACTCCCACAGCGCCACCTCGTTGGGCATCAGCAGCAGCACGCGGTCGCCGCGCGCCACGCCCAGCGAGCGCAGCCAGTTGGCCACCTGGTTCGAGCGCTCGGCCATGCGCGCGAAGCTGACCTTGTCCTCGCTCCCGTTCTCGTCGACGATCCACAGCGCCGGCGCATCGTTGCCGCGCGCGAAGGCGTCGAAGTAGTCGAGCGCCCAGTTGAATTCGGTCAGCTGCGGCCAGCGGAAGTCGCGGTACGCCGTGGCGTAGTCCTCGCGGTGCCGGAACAGGAAGTCGCGGGCGGCCAGGAAGGCGGCCAGGCCCTGGGAAGGGGATGCGGTCATGGGTGTCGTCTCCGTCGTGGTCGGACGCCGTCGCGCGGCGGTCTCTGGAGACGAGCATACGGGAGACGGCCAACGCTCGCCTGACGGCCGCATCGTCGTCGACGCGTTCGGGCGGACGGCCTCAGGCGGCCAGCGTGGCGGGCGCGATCGGAGCGATGGGAATCACGCGGGCGACCTTGGCCGCGAGGCTCTCGGCCGCCGTGGGACGGCAGGCGCGGGCGGCGTCGAAGGTGTCGCGGGCGCAGTCGCCGCAGCGGCCGCAGGCGGTGGCCACGCGCAACTCGTCCTGCAGCTCCTCGAAGGAGGCGCAGCCGTGGCGCACCTCGCGCTCGATGTCGTGGTGGGACACCCGGTGGCAGACGCACACGATCACGGCAGGCACTCCTGCGAGGTGGCGGTCTTCGTGGCGGCGGCGAACGACATGCGGGCGATCCGGTTCGGTGGCGTTTGCGCAACTATAACGCGAATCGTTCGCATTTGCAAACCGCAAAAGAACCCTCTTCGTCCCCCAGTTCCCAGCCACCCCAGAAGCGCGAAAGCGCGGACTCGCCGCGCCTTCCCGGGGTGCGGGCCGCTCGCGCCCTCAGCCGACCTCGCCCATCATGGACTGCAGGTAGTTCTGCTCGCCGACCTTGGCGGCCACGTCGAGCTGGGTCTCGAGGAAGTCGATGTGCTCCTCGGTATCGTCCAGGATGTCCTGCAGCAACCCGCGAGAGACGTAGTCGCGCACCGTCTCGCAGTACGCGATGCCTTCCTTGATGGTGGCTTGCGCGGCGGACTCCAGCTTCAGGTCGCAGTTCATGGCCTCGAGCAGCGTCTCGCCGATCATCAGCTTGCCGAGATCCTGCAGGTTGGGCAGGCCGTCGAGCATGAAGATGCGATCCATCAGGCGATCGGCGTGCTTCATCTCGCCGATCGACTCCTCGTATTCCTTCTTCGCGATCTTGTCGAAACCCCAGTGCTTGTACATCCGGTAGTGGACGAAATACTGGTTGATCGCCGTCAGTTCGTTCTTCAGCTGGGCCTGAAGGTGCGCGATGACCTGGGGATCGCCTTTCATGGAAACTCCTCGTTGTCGATGTGCGGTGGACGGCGCCCATCCTAGCGCGAGCGGCGGGCGCGACGGGCGCGTCGCCTCAATGGCCGCCGGTATCGGCGTTGCGGCTGGCCTCGAACAGGAACCACGCGCGCCGCTCGGTCTCGTCGATCCAGTTCTCGATGAGGCTGGCGGTGGCGATGTCCTTGTGCTCGTCGCACACTTCGTGCGCCGCGCGCAGGCTGGCCGCCAGCTGCTGGTTGTCCTGGTGCAGTTCGGCCAGCATGTCCAGCGGAGTCACGAAGTCGGCGTCGTTGTCGGACACGCGCTGCAGCCTGGCGATGTGACCGATGGAACGCAGCGTGGTGCCGCCCACCTTGCGCACGCGCTCGGCCAGCGGGTCGGTCATCGCGTAGATCTGGTCGCCCTGGTCGTCGAGCAGCAGGTGGTAGTCGCGGAAGTGCGGCCCGCTCATGTGCCAGTGGAAGTTCTTGGTCTTCAGGTACAGCGCGAACACGTCGGCCAGGATGGCGTTGAGCGCGCCGCTCAGGTCCTTGGTGGCCTTGGCGCCCAGGTCGGTGGGCGTTGCGATGGGGGCGCCGCGGCGGGCCTTGGCGGCCGTGGCCTTCTTCGGGGACAACGTCTTCATGGGGTCAGCTCCTCTGGTTTTGGAAGGGCCGTCGAGGCGCGACGGCGGCAAGTCGCAGATTACCCGCGACCCGGCCGCCCCGCCACTCCACGGCAAGGAAATGGGGCACCGCCGGCTTGCTTATCCGGAGTTTGCGCAACTGTGTCCGGGTTGATATAGCAGGGGGTTTCCAGCCTTCATCGGGGATTCCATCGATGGCCGAGCAAATAGTATTCAGGCATCCAAACCGGAGTTTGACCATGACCCAAGTCCACTCTTCGGGTGGCGCGCAGGCCCCCTTCGCCACCCCCGTGTCGAGCGGCAAGGCCAAGGCGGCCAGCCAGCCAGACAAGAAGATCGCCGTTCCCAGGACCGCCGACGCCAAGCCCGCCGCGGGCTCGGCCTCGACCCGGTCCGGGACGCAGGTCACCTTCGGCGAGGAAGCACTGCATGCGCTCGAGGCCACCGGCGCCTTCCTGGGCAGGGCGCTGCTGACCGGCGTGGAAGACGTGGGCGAGGCGGCGTACTACACCGTCAAGACCCTGGGCACGGGCGTGGTCGACGTCGCCAAGGGCCTGGGCACGGCGGTCTCCGACGGCGTCCATGGCGTGATCGCCGGCGTCGAGGACACCGCCAACGCCGTGGGCCGCGGCGTCGTGCACGTGGAGAACGCGACGGGCGACGTCTGGTCCCTGGCGACCCAGGGCGCCAGCGCCGCGACGAACCTGGCCACGGCGGTGGGCACCGATGCCACGACGCTGGTGACCAACGTGGGCACGGCCGCCACCGACGTGGGCGTGGGCGCGGAGGCCCTGCTGTCGGGCATGGGCAGCGTGGCCAGGACGGCCGCCAACTACGGCACGCTCGTCGTGCAGCAGACGGGCAAGGCGATCAGCGAGCTGACCTAGTAGCGGCGGCGCACCGTGCGCCGCCAGCGGCTACCCCACACGATCAGCCACAACAGCAGCACCTGCAACGGCAGCCGCAGCCACAGAAGCCACACCGGCACCGACGGAAACTGGTCGTGCGCGTGCAGCATGTACACGTTGGCCGGGGTGACCGCCAGCGTCAGCGCGAACAGGCACCAGCCGGCCAGGCGCCGTGTCCACGGCAGCATCAGCCCCAAGGCGCCCGCCAGCTCCAGCACGCCGGTGCCCAGCACCACGTCGATGGGGTCGGGAACCTGCGGCGGCACGATGCTCGCCTCGAGCTCGGTGAACGCGAAGTGCGCGAGCCCACCGAAGAAGAACCAGGCGATCACGAACCACAGCGCGACCCGCTGCCAGCGCGTGCCATGGCGCAGCGGCTCGGACAGTTCGGCGGAAACGAAGGGCAGGTAGTTCACGCGCGCCGCCCTCCGCGGCGGCGAGGGGCGGGGCGATGCGAACGGGGCAGCGGGAATCTCGTCACGGGTCTCTTCGGGTCGCGCTCACGAAGCGCGACGGGGATCGGGGGGTCCAAAGGTGGATGATCGCCCACGCCCTGCCCGACCTTGGCTCTCGCGACGAAATAAACGTAAACGTTCCTAACGGTCAACGGCCCGAATCGTCGAGCTGCCTGCGGCGGACTTCGCCTTGGCGCTCGAACATCCAGCCGGGATACTCGGCCGGCAACGCGCTCGCGTCGCCCAGCGTCTTCAGCTCGCCGGCCGTGAGCGTCACCCGGGTGGCCAAGAGGTTGTCTGCCAGCTGGTCGGGTCGCTTGGCGCCCACGATGACGCTGGTCACCTGCGGCTGGTGCAGCAGCCAGGCGAGCGCGATCTGCGCCACCGACACGCCGCGCGCCTCGGCCAGCGGCCGCATCGCGTCGATGACGATGTCGGCGCGCTCACGGTCCACCGGCGGGAAGTCGAAGCTCTGGCGGCGGCTGCCGGTCTCCGCGTTCGCTCCGGCCTTGTACTTGCCGCTCAGCAGGCCGCCGGCGAGCGGGCTCCACACCATCAGGCCGACGCCCTCGCTCTTGAGCATCGGCACGATCTCGCGCTCGAGGTCGCGTCCCGCCAGCGTGTAGTACGCCTGCAGCGACTCGAAGCGCGACAGCCCCAGCCTCTCGGCCACGCCCAGCGCCTTCACGATCTGCCACGCCGCCCAGTTGGAAACGCCCACGTAGCGCACCTGGCCCTGGCGCACCAGCTGGTCCAGCGCGCGCACGGTCTCCTCGATGGGCGTGGCGGGGTCGAAGCCGTGGATCTGGTACAGGTCGATGTGCTCCAGCTGCATCCGCTTCAGGCTCGCCTTGACGCCATCCATGATGTGCCCGCGCGAGCTGCCGCGGCCGTTGGCGCCCGGGCCGGTCTCGCCGAACACCTTGGTGGCGACGACGACGCTCTCGCGCGGCACCTTCAGGTTCTTCAGCGCCTGGCCGGTGAGCTGCTCCGACACGCCGCCCGCGTACACGTCGGCCGTGTCGATGAAGTTGATGCCGGCGTCGAGCGCCTGGCCCACGAGCCGGTCGGCGTCGTCCTGCCCCAGGTTGCCGATCTTTCCCCAGATGCCGTCGGAACCGCCGAAGGTCATGGTGCCGAGGCACAGCTCGGAGACGAACAGGCCGGTGCGGCCGAGGCGATGGTTGCGCATGGAAGGGGCTCCGTCAGCAAGGGTTGCGAATCGCGTGGAAGGATAGGGGCGCGGCCAAAGACACGCGAGCCAGCGGGGTCATGCGCCGGCCCTCGGTGTTTCCACTCATGTGTAGCACCGCCCCGGTCGACAGAATCGCGCCACTGGAACCGATTCCACCGAGTTCCCGGGCGGCACGCGCCGCCAAGTCGCAAGGCCTACCCGTGACCCCATCCATTCCCCCCATCCTTCCGCCCGCCGGCTCGGCCATGCACGGCCGCGGCTTCGTGTTCGGCGCGGCCACCGCCGCGTACCAGATCGAGGGCGCCGCCCACGCCGACGGCCGCGTGCCGTCGATCTGGGACACCTTCAGCGCTACCCCCGGCAAGACGCACCTGGGCAACACCGGCGACGTCGCCTGCGACCACTACCACCGCTACGAACAGGACGTCGCGCTGCTGGCCGACCTCGGCTTCGACGCCTACCGTTTCTCCATCGCCTGGCCGCGCGTGATGGACGCGAACGGCCGCCTCAACCAGCGCGGCATCGCCTTCTACCAGCGCCTGCTGGATCGCCTCGATGCGCACGGCATCGGCGCCTGGGCCACGCTGTACCACTGGGACCTGCCACAGCATCTGCAGGATCGCGGCGGCTGGCTCAACCGCGACACGGCGTATCGCTTCGCCGACTACGCCGAGGCCATGGGCCGCATCTTCAAGGGCCGCATGGCCGGGTGGATGACGCTCAACGAACCGTTCTGCTCGGCCTACATCGGCCACAGCGAGGGCCGGCACGCGCCGGGGCTCACCGACGTGCGCTACGGCGTCGAGGCGATGCACCACCTGCTGCTGGGCCACGGCCTGGCCACGATCGCGCTGCGCGCCCACGATGAGGCGCCCGTGGGCCTCGTGGCCAACGTCTGCGCGGTGACGCCGGCCAGCGACTCCGCGGCCGACCGCATCGCCACCGAACGCGCCGCCGCCAGCGCCAACCACTGGCCGCTGGATGCCCTGTTCCTGGGCCGCTACCCCGCCCCGCTGCGCGACCTGTGGCCGGACGCCCACGCGCCCGTCCGCGACGGCGACATGGCCGCCATCGGCGTGCCGCTGGACTTCCTGGGCATCAATTACTACTTCCGCCAGGTGATCGCCAGCGACGGCGCGCACGGCTTCGTCGTCAAGCCGCTGCCGGGCGTCGAACGCACGCAGATGGGCTGGGAGGTCTACCCCGACGGGTTCCGCGACCTGCTGCTGGAATTCAGGCAGCGCTACCCGAAGCTCCCGCCGATCTACATCACCGAGAACGGCATGGCCAGCGACGACGCGGTGCAGGCCGGACGCGTGCATGATGCCCAGCGCGCGCGCTACTTCAACAGCCACCTGGCGGCCGTCGACGCGGCGATGCGCCACGGCGTGGACGTACGCGGATACTTCGCCTGGTCGCTGATGGACAACTTCGAATGGAGCTACGGCTACGAGAAGCGCTTCGGCCTCGTGCACGTGGACTACCGCACGCAGGCGCGCACGCCGAAAGACTCGGCGCTGGCGTTCAAGCAGTTCCTGGAGGCGCGCCGTGCGGCCGCCTGATCACGACAATCAAGCAAGGAGACGACACATGACGATGAACGCTTCCCGCCTGGGCCTGGCCCTCGCCATCGGGCTCGCGCTCGGCGGCTCGGCACACGCGCAGGCCAACCGCGCCGAGGTGCTGCACTGGTGGACGTCGGGCGGCGAGTCCGCGGCCGTCAAGGAACTGGCCAACGCCTACAACCAGGCCGGCGGCACCTGGGTGGACTCGGCCATCGCCGGCGGCGAGCAGGCGCGCTCGGCGGCCGTCAACCGCATGGTCGGCGGCACGCCGCCCACCGCGGCGCAGTTCAACACGTCCAAGCAGTTCCTCGACCTGATCGACCAGGGCATGCTCAACAACGTGGACGTGGTGGCGGCCCGGAACAACTGGGACAAGATCCTGCCTGCGCCCATCCTGAACTCGATCAGGATCAAGGGCCACTTCTACGCGGTGCCGGTCGACATCCACATGCCCGCCTGGTTCTGGTACTCCAAGCCCGCGTTCGCCAAGGCCGGCATCACGGCCGAGCCGAAGACGCCCGACGAGTTCTTCGCCGACCTCGACAAGCTGAAGGCCGCCGGCATCGTGCCGCTCGCGTTCGGCGGCCAGCCCTGGCAGGAGAAGATCACGTTCTACGCGTGGCTCGCGCACGTGGGAGGCCCCGACATGTACATGAAGCTGTACCGCGACAAGGACGCCGCGATGGTGGCCTCGCCGCAGTTCAAGGCGCTTCTCACGTCGTTCAAGCGACTGCACAACTACGTCGACCCGGGCTCGCCCAACCGCAACTGGAACGACGCCACCGCGATGGTGATCTCCGGCAAGGCCGGCGTGCAGATCATGGGCGACTGGGCCAAGGGCGAGTTCGCCACCGCGCACCAGACGGCCGGCAAGGAGTTCGGCTGCTTCCCCGGCTTCGGCCCGAAGAGCCCGTACCTCGTGGCGGGCGACGTGTTCGTGTTCCCCAAGATCACCGATCCGGCACAGGTGAAGGCGCAGCAGCTGCTGGCCACCGTGTTCACGTCGCCGGCCACGCAGGTGGCGTTCTCCAACAAGAAGGGCTCGATCCCGATCCGCACCGACGTCGACGTGAAGGCGCTCGACCTGTGCGCGCAGCAGGGCGTCGCGATCATGAAGGACGTCTCGCGCCAGCTGCCCTCGCCCGAGATGCTGATCTCGCCCGACCTGGAAGGCTCGCTGCAGGACATCATCACGAAGTTCTGGAACACCAGCGAGTCGGCCGACGACGCCGCCAAGGCCATCGCCGCTGCACTGAAGAACGGCTGAGTGAGCCCGCGCAAGCCCGTCTTCCGCCACCTCGTCGCCTGGCTCGCGCTGGCGCCGATGGTGGCCACCGTGCTGTGGGTGTACGTGGGCAGCGTGCTGTGGTCGATGCGCATCTCGGTGAGCAGCTCCCGCACGCTGCCCATCGGCGACTACGTGGGCTTGCGGCAGTACGCGCGCCTGTTCGACAGCGAGCGCTGGACGCTCTCGCTGCAGAACATGGCGCTGTTCGGCGTGCTGTTCATCGTGGCCTGCCTGGCCATCGGCTTCCTGCTGGCCGTCTTCATCGACCAGCGCGTGCGCGGCGAGGGCGTGCTGCGCACGATCTTCCTGTATCCCTACGCGATGTCCTTCGTGGCCACCGGGCTCGTGTGGCAGTGGATGCTCAACCCCGAGCTGGGGCTGCAGTCCACGGTGCGCGGCTGGGGCTTCGCGAACTTCACCTTCGACTGGATCGTGCGCCAGGACGCGGTGATGGTCGCCATCGTCATCGCCGCCGTCTGGCAGGCCTGCGGCCTCGTGATGGCGCTGATGCTGGCCGGCCTGCGCGGCATCGACGAGAGCCTGTGGATGGCCGCGCGCATCGACGGCATCCCCGCGTGGCGCGTGTACGCCAGCATCGTGCTGCCCATGCTGGGCCCGTCGTTCGGCACCGCGTTCGTGCTGCTGTCGGTGAGCGTGGTGAAGGTGTTCGACGTGGTGGTGGCCATGACGCAGGGCGGCCCGGGGCTGGCCAGCGAGGTGCCGGCCAAGTTCATCATCGACAACCTGCTGGTGCGCGCCAACATCGGCCTGGCCTCGGCCGCGTCGACGGTGCTGCTGCTGACGGTGCTCGCGTTGCTGGCGCCGTGGTTCTACGCCCGCGCGCACGCGTCACGCCGCGCCGAGCGCGTGGCGCGCGCGCTGCGCGCGAGCGAGCCACCGCCAGGGGTCACGGCATGAGCGCAACGATGGCGCCGCGCCGCCGGATGCCGCGGCCCGCGCGCATCGGCCTGTACGTGTTCCTCTTCACCGCGGCGCTGGCCTTCCTGCTGCCGTTGTACGTGATGGTGGCCACCTCCCTCAAGCCGATGGAGGAGATCCGCCTGGGCAACCTGTTCTCGCTGCCCGTGAAGATCACGCTGGCGCCGTGGGCGCAGGCGTGGATGTCGGCGTGCACCGGGCTGGAGTGCGGCGGCATCCGCGCCGGCTTCATGAACTCGGTGGCCATCGTGGTGCCCAGCACGCTGCTGTCCATCCTGCTGGGCGCGCTCAACGGCTACGCGCTGTCGTTCTGGCGACCCCGCGGGGCGCAAGCCTTCTTCGTCATTCTCGTCACCGGGGCCTTCATCCCCTACCAGGTGATGCTGTTCCCGCTGATCCGCGCGCTGGCCGCGATGGGGCTGTTCGGCACGCTGCCCGGCATCGTGCTGATCCACACGCTGTTCGGCATGCCGGTGATGACGCTGCTGTTCCGCAACTACTACGCCGGCGTGCCGCACGAGCTGTTCATGGCGGCGCGCATCGACGGCGGCGGGTTCTGGCGCATCTTCGTGCAGCTGATGCTGCCGATGTCGCTGCCCATCGTGGTGGTGGCCGTCATCATGCAGGTGACCGCGATCTGGAACGACTTCCTGCTGGGCCTCGTGTTCGCCGGCCACGACTGGCTGCCGATGACCGTGCAGCTGAACAACATCATCAACACCACCACCGGCGAGCGCCTGTACAACGTCAACATGGCGGCCACGCTGCTGACGTCGCTGGTGCCGCTGACGGTGTATCTCGCCTCGGGCCGCTGGTTCGTCCGCGGCATCGCAGCCGGCGCAGTAAAGGGTTAGCTTGAACGTCTCCATCAAGAAGCTGAGCGTGCGCATGGGCGCCAACACGGTGCTCTCGGATCTCGACCTCGACGTCGCAGCCGGCGAGTTCCTGGTGCTGCTGGGCCCGTCGGGCTGCGGCAAGTCCACGCTGCTGCACGCCATCGCGGGCCTGATCGACGTCGATGCCGGCGGCGTGGAGATCGGCGGCAAGGACGTCACCTGGGCCGACCCGAAGGATCGCGGCATCGGCATGGTGTTCCAGTCGTACGCGCTCTATCCGACGATGAACGTCGAGCGCAACATGTCGTTCGGACTGCGCGTGGCCGGCGTGCCGAAGACGGAGATCGCCACGCGAGTCGAGCGGGCGTCGAAGATGCTGCAGCTGGACGCGCTGCTCTCGCGCAAGCCGGCGCAGCTCTCGGGCGGCCAGCGCCAGCGCGTGGCCATCGGGCGCGCGCTGGTGCGCGAGGCCCAGGTGTTCCTGTTCGACGAGCCGCTGTCCAACCTCGACGCCAAGCTGCGCACCGAGCTGCGCCGCGAGCTCAAGGCGCTGCACCGCGATCTGGGCGCCACGATGATCTACGTCACCCACGACCAGGTGGAGGCCATGACGCTGGCCACCCGCGTGGCGGTGATGCGCGGCGGGCGCATCCAGCAGATCGGCACGCCCGGCGCGGTGTACGCCCGCCCGGCCAACATGTTCGTGGCCGGCTTCCTGGGCTCGCCCGGCATCAACTTCATCGAGGGCGCGGCCGCGGGCGCTCCGGCGGTGCTGGGCGTGCGTCCGGAGCACCTCGCGCTGCACCCCGCCGGCGCCGGCCATCCCGAGGCGGAGGTGACGCTGGTGGAGGCCATGGGCGCCCACGAGGTGGTGTGGCTGGACCTGCAAGGCCAGAAGCTGGCCGCCATCGCCCCGTCCACCGGCGCGCACCAGATGGGCGACCGCGTGGGCGTCCGGATGGCCCTGGATCGCGCCGTCCTGTTCGATCCGGTGTCGCAGGAACGCATCGAAGGGCCCGCCGGCGCGTTCCAGGCGCGTTGGCGCTGATATCGTCCCCCAATGGCAACGATCAAGGACGTCGCAAGGCTCGCCGGCGTGGGCGTGGGCACGGCCTCGCGCGTGATCAGCGGCAAGGGCTCGTTCTCCCAGGCCGCCGCCGCGCGCGTGGAGGCGGCCGCGCGCCAGCTCGGGTTCCGCCCGAGCGCGATCGCGCGCGCGCTGTCGCTGCAGAGCACCGGCACCATCGGCGTGTTCGTGCCCGATTTCAAGGGCCCGTTCTACGGCCCGCTGCTGGACGCGATCGACGCCGAGCTGCGCCTGCACGACCGCCACATGGTGGCCGCCAACGGCTGCGGCCACGAGGACAGCCGCCAGCAGTCGCTGGACGGCGCGCGCTTCCTGATCGAGCGCGAGTGCGACGGCATCGTCATGTGCAGCAACGCCCTGCGCGACGCCGACTTCGCTGCGCTGCGCGAGACCTTCGCCAACCTGGCCATCGTCAACCGCGACGTCAAGGGCATGAAGGCCCACTGCTTCACCGTCGACCATCGTGCCGCCGGCCGCGCCGCCGCCGACGCCCTGCTGGCCCACGGCCACCGCCGCATCGCGGTCGTCACGGGCCCGGCCATCGCCGGCGACAACAAGCAGCGCCTGCAGGGCCTGTTCGACCGCCTCGATGAGGCCGGCGTCGCCGCAACCTCGGTGCTGGTGGAGGAAGGCGACTTCAGCGCCCCCTCCGGCTGGGCCGCCTGCGAGCGCCTGGTCGCGCGCAAGCCCAGGATCACGGCACTGTTCTGCGCCAACGACCAGATGGCCATGGGCGCCATCAGCTACCTCGGCCACCACGGCATCCGCGTGCCCCAGCAGTGGTCGGTGATGGGCTACGACGACTCCGACGTGGCCGCGTTCCTGTCGCCCAGGCTGACCAGCGTGCGCATCCCGATCGCGGAGATGGCGCTCAACGCCTGCCGGCAGTTGCTCAACACGCGGTTCGGCTCGGAGCTGGCGGTGTCGAGAAAGTTCGTGCCGACCGTGGTGATGCGGGATTCGCTGGCGAAGGCGGCGGGGTAGGCGCTGGAGCCTGGTTGCCTCGCTTCACCGAGGGGCGCGCACGCGCGGCCGGGTGGGCTTCCCGCGACGATGCGCCGCCAGCAGGACGGCGCCGGCCAACAGCATCGCCGCGGCCCCTGGCTCGGCAACGCTGCTGGCGACCACGGCACTGACCTCGCTGTTCATCGTCCCCGTCAGCTCGGTCGAATCGGGGTTCACGAAGCTGAGCGCGATGTCGTGATGCATGTCGTATTCGACCCCGCGCGGCAAGCCGGACGTGTGGACATCCCACGCGACCAGGCTCTGCTGGCGGCCGTGCGAGGTGGTGGCGTAGAACTGGGCGAACATGCTGGCGGTCGCCTCGTCATGCAACTGATCGCTGGACACGGCGCCATCCAAGGTGCCGGACATCAGTACTTCGGTGTGGGGAGAGAGCACGAAGTCGAACGTGCTGATGGGGTCGTTGACGGGATCCCTGAACCAGATGGACGCCTGCGACAGACCCGTCGGCGACGCGGCGTTGAAAGCCTCGGCGTGCGCCGTCGCTCCGGGCCCGTAGGGATTGCCGAGCATCCACGCGGTGGCGCCGTTCGTGGCGGTCGACGGCAGCGTGGCCCAGACCGGTGCGGCGAAGGTCGTCGAGTTCAAGTGTGACGTGGCGCCGACACCGTTGGCGTCGATCAGCACATCGGCGGAGCTCCGCCCGATGAGCCGGATCGATGGGTTGATGCCGTCCGTGGGATCGAGGTTGATCAGGGTGAAGCGAAAGCCTGAAAGCGTCACTGAAGCCGAGGCCTGTGCACCGGCACTGACGGCCGTCGAGAGCAGGGCAGCCATCAGCGCGGCCGCGACGAATCGATTTGGCATGCTTGCTCTCCCGGGTACCTGTTGCGGAATTCTGACCCCCGGCCGGAGGAGCGTCCATCCGTCGAATTGGGGTACCCGTGCAATCCGTGCCCCGAAGTCGGCAGCCTGCTGGCGCTGGCTACGCAACGGCGCGGCGGCCCGCAGCGTGGCGCCGGACGACGTCAGTTCGGCGTGAGCCGATACAGGCCGCCCTCGCGATCGTCCTCGATCATCCACAACGCGCCGTCCGGCGCCTGCTCGACATCGCGGGCGCGGAAGCCGACCGTCCAGTGCTCGGCCGGGGTCGCCGTCGCGCCGTGGACCTCGATCCGGTGCAGGGCGCGGCTGACGAGCCCGGTCGCGAAAGCGGAGCCCTTCCACTTCGGAAACATCGAGCCGCTGTAGAACATCAGGTTGCCGGGCGCGAGGACCGGCGTCCAGTAGATGACGGGCTTGGCCAGGTCGGGGCGCGTGTCGGGGCTTGCAATGGGCACGCCATCGTAGTTCACCGCATACGAGACGAGCGGCCAACCGTAGTTCTTGCCCGGCTCGATCAGGTTGAGTTCGTCGCCGCCGCGCGGCCCATGCTCGAGTTCCCACAGGCGGCCGTCCGGCGCGAATGCGAGGCCGTAAGGCGTGCGATGCCCCGAGGTCCATGTCTCGGAAGGCGTCAGGTTGGGGCCGTCGAAAACGTAGGTGCGCACGACCGGCGCGGTCTTGGCGGCCTCCGTGTCTCTCGGCGGATCGATCACCGGGACCGACGGTGCACCGGTCTTGCCCTCCATGGGATTGCCGGGTGCGGGCTTGCCGTCCAGCGTCAGTCGCAGGATCTTGCCGGCCGGTTGGTTCGGGTCCTGGGCGGGGGTGAAGCGTTGCCGGTCGCCGGCGGTGAGGAAGAGGAATTTCTGGTCCGGCGAGAAGGCCACGGCGGCGCCCGCCTGGCCGCCCTTGCCCTTGATCGGGTCGTGCCAGATGACCTTCAGTTCCTCCAGCGAGGCGGTGTCGGCGCCGATCTTGAGCGTCGCGCGGGCGAGCGCCAGGCTCGACGTGCGCGGGGCCTGCCCGGGCTCCGAATAGGTCAGGTAGATCGCCCCATCGCTCGAATAGGACGGGGCCAGGTAGACCCCGAGCAGGCCGTTCTGGTTCTCGAACATCACAGGCGGCACACCGGTGACCTCGAGCTTCTGCCCGGATTGGGTCGCGAGGAAGAGCTTGCCGATCTTCTCGGTGACCAGCATGCGTCCGTCGGGCAGGAAGGCGATGCGCCATGGCAGATCGAACTGCGCGACCTTCGTGAGCTTGAACGGAGGCGATGGGCTGGGTGGCAGGGTTCCGGCGTTGATCTGCGCAAGCACGGGCGTCGCACCGACGAGCACCCAAAGGATGAGTCCGAACTTCGGGAATTGCATGCTTGGCTCGTCAGTGGGTGGTGCGAGGAGTATCCCGCGACCGTGAAGGCAGCGTCGGGCCCGGATGGTTGCTTCTCCGGACCGGCGGCCGCTCGTGCCTGACGCTGCCCGCGGCGTCCTGCTATTGGTATTTCCGTTCGATCATCGCATTCGTGCCGTCGCGATCCATTTCCCTCAAGATGCGATTGAATTTCTCGGCGCGCTGCGCCGTCATGCCCCGATTGCACGCGACATACAACTCGGAAAGCTCGAACTTGAACAGTGGAACGATCTGGCCGGTCAAGCCGGCCTTGCCGATCATGTATCTGCCGAGCAGTTCTCCGGTCGCCCAATAGTCGATGCGATGGTTGACGAGCTTCGGTATGTTCTGGGCTTCGTTGTTGGACAGATCCACCTTGTACCCGTGCAGGTTCAAGTATTCCCCGGTCGCAGCGCCGAGGTAGCTGCCGATCATGAACGGACGCACCTCTTCGAGCGTCTTCGGCCTCCGGACATCGGAGGCGCGGGCAAAAATCGCCCAGTCGCTACGCGCCAAAGGGCCGATCCAGGTGAACATCGCCTCGCGTTCCGGCGTCCTGCTCGTCGAGAAGACGCAGGTTTCGTCGAGCTTCAGGGCCATCTCGTAGGCTCGCGACCACGGGTAGGACGTGATCGTGAAAGGCTCGTTCGCCCGATGAAGCATCTCGACCACTTTGTCGACCGCGATGCCCGCAGGCCGCCCGGTTTGCGCATCCGTCATGTTGAACGGCGGATACTCCTCGGTGGTCAAGGTCAGAGCGGTGCTCGACGTGCAGAAGCCGGCGATCGCGGAAACGGCCACAAGAACCAGGCGAGACACCATCGAAGCTCCTCAACAGGGCGCGAACCAGGGGATCAAAGTCTCATGCTCGACGCGCCGACTGCGTCAGTGTAGGGCTCGATGCCTTCATGCTCCATGTGCCACTTTCGCCTGGCTGACGAGCTGATCGACGAAGACATCATGCGCGCCGATCCAGCTTCCAACCTCGAGCGGTGGACGCGCCAACTGCAGTCGGCCACAGGCCGGTCCTGGCCATTCACGCGCCACGCGGTGCGGCTGCCCGCGGCAGCCGCCCGAAAGCTACACTGCCTTGGCAGCCCTGACGCGATCGGCTGCGCCGCAATCCAACCAGGCTCGTCTGCTGCCATGCAAACCACCTGTTCCGCTTCACCGTTGCTTCGGCGCAATGCTGCCGCAACGGGTGCCCGCGAGCGACGGAACTCGAGACGCCGGCCCTGCACCAATCGCGAGCAACCCCTGCCATGCCTTTTCGCATCCGCCTGATTCCGCGGGCGACCAGCTTGCAGACCAAGCTGATGCTTGTACTGGCGCTATTGGTTGCGCTCGTCACGGCTTGCGGCGCCTACGTGCTGATCGAGCGCGAGCACCTCCGCGGCATACTGGAGTTGGAGGGGCGTGCCACGCGCATAGCCGACCTGTACAGCCGTTCTCTGGCCTACCCGCTCTGGAACCTCGATCGCGCAGCGATCGACAGCCAGCTCGCCGCGCTGGCACCCAATCCCGAGGTCGCCCAGTTGCGCGTCACGGCACTCGGTCTCGGCATGATTTCCGACGTCACCAGGCTGCACGGAGCCGACCTGGAAAACGCCGTCGTGCGTGTCCAGGCCATCGAGTACTCGCCGCCGGGCACATCCACGCCGCAGAAGATCGGCGAAGTCCGCGTCGTGCTGACCCGAGCGAGGGTCGAGCTGGCCATCGCCGCGGCCCGCAGAGGCATCCTGTTGATGGCCGCCGCCGTCATCGCCGCGCTTTATGCGGCGACCTTCATCCTGCTGCGGCGCATGGTGAGCGTCCCCGTTCATCGGCTGGAAGAGATGGTGGACCGCGTCGCGGGCGGCGATCTGAGCGCCCGCTGCGCCATCGAGTCCGGTGACGAGCTGGGCCGCCTGGCCGTGCGCGTCAATTCGATGGCGGACCGACTGCGTGAATCCGCCAAGCGCCTGCTCGAAAGCGAGGCGACGTATCGGGGGATCTTCGAGAATTCGCTGGAAGGAATCTTTCGCCTGGATCGATCGGGCCGCTTGCATGACGCGAACCCGGCGTTGGCCCGCTTGGTGGGCTACGCCACGCCGGCGGAGCTGATGGCGGCAATGAACGGCGACAGCGACGGCGCCGACGAGTCGACACCCGGCAACCGACGCCTGTTCGCACCGGCGCAGATCGACGTCCTGTTCGCCACGCTGGAACGCGACGGAGAGATCGCCGGGATGGAACTGCAATTGACGCGGATCGACGGCACGCCCATCTGGGTCCAGCTCAATGCGCGCAGGCAGATCGGCGCCGAGGCGCCCGGCAAGCAAGCGGCAGGATTCGACGGGCTGATGACAGACATCACGTCGCGCAAACAGGCATTGGAGGACTTGCGCAGTCATCGCGATCAACTGGAGGAGGCGGTTCGCGTGCGCACCGCGCAGCTCGAAGACGCGCTGAAGCGAGCGGAGATCGCGAATCAGGCGAAGAGCGAATTCCTCGCCAACATGAGCCACGAGATCCGCACGCCGATGAACGCGATCCTGGGGATGTCGCACCTGGCATTGGAGAGCGGTCTCAACGCCCAGCAGTTCGACTACGTGCAAAAGGTGCATCGCGCAGCCGGCTCTCTGCTGGGCATCATCAACGACATCCTCGACCTCTCCAAGATCGAAGCGGGCCATCTCACCATGGAACGCGTCCCGTTCGAACTCGGCGACATTCTCGACGACATGGCCACACAGGTCGGCATGAAGGCCGCCGAGAGGGGCCTCAAGCTCGTGTTCGCACTCGCGCCGCTGCTTCCCACAGCGCTCGAGGGCGATCCAATGCGGCTCGGGCAGGTTTTGCTGAACCTTGGGAACAACGCGGTCAAGTTCACCGAGCGGGGCGAGATCGTTGTCAAGGTCGAGGAAATCGAGCGCGACGCTGAGACCGTGCTGTTGAGATTCGAGGTGCGCGACTCCGGCATCGGCATCTCGCCCGAACAGCAGCAGCACCTGTTCCAGCCTTTCTCGCAGGCCGATACCTCGACCAGCCGGCGCTATGGCGGCACGGGCCTTGGGCTGGTCATCAGCCGCAATCTCGTGCACTTGATGGGCGGCGAGATCGGGCTGGACAGCGCGCTTGGAAGTGGCAGCCGCTTTTACTTCACGGCGCGCTTCGGCTGGCACGAACACGCCCTCCCGCCCCTGGCGGGCCAGGGCGAGCCACGCACGGCAGGGCGCGACGGTTCACCCGGCGACCCCCGCGCCTGCCTTGTCGGTGCCCGCATCCTGCTGGTCGAGGACAACCCGATCAACCAGGAGATCGCCCGTCACGTATTGAGCCGTGCCGGCGTGGTGCTGCGCACGGCAGACAACGGCCAGGAGGCGTTGGACTGGCTCGAGCGCGAATCCTTCGACCTCGTGCTGATGGATTGCCAGATGCCGCTGATGGACGGCTATGCCGCGACGCGCGCTCTGCGGCAGAACCTGCGCTGGAGCACGCTGCCGGTCATTGCCATGACGGCCAACGCGATGGTCGGCGACAGGGAGAAGGTACTGGCCGCGGGCATGAACGACCACATCGCCAAGCCGATCAAGATCGAGGAGATGTTCGCCACGCTTGCCCGCTGGATCCGCCCCGCTGCGGCCGGCCCATCCGGATCGGCCGGTCAGGAGGACCGATCTCCATGAGCAGCCTCACCGCGCCCGCCACGCTCCATCGATGGGCGGCCCGCCAGGCTCGGCACCATGCCGATCGCTCATCACAGAAAGTCGTCGTGACCGCTGGTGCCGGCGCACGCTCGTCATCGGCCTGACGTTCGGGTCGATCGCAATGGCCAGGCGCTGCATCGGCAGCGACGCGGCGCCCGGCCTCACCGCGGCAGTGCCGGACGATGGACGCGGTCTCGTACCGGGACGGCAGAGACGGTAGCCAGGTCGTCGCACTGACGATCCGCCGATCCGACCACCCAGTTCAGTCCGCGGCGCCCGCGGTCACGCGCAGCGCGTCAGCCAGCTTGCGCAACGCGTCGCGAGCGGGGGCATCGGTGACAGAGGTGTGCAGTACCAGTTCACGCGACGGGCCAGATGGCGCGTTCGACGGTCACAGTTGATGCGGCGGCGCCACGCCACCGGCGGCACTCGGGCTGAACGAGTGACTTTCTTCGAAAGCTTGCGCTCAGCTACGCGATCGGCCAGTGCACCCGCAAGGTACCGCGACGCGGGGATCCTGGAGAAGGACAGTGCGCGCGGCACCGGGGAGGTGCAGCAAAAAACAATTTTGGTGAACGCGCCATGCAGCGCACGCGAAGCGGCGCGAAGCCATATTGCAAACCCGATTGGTCCCATTCGCGAACCAATATGTCCATCCATTGTTCGCAACATATCGTCGAGCACTCCATGGGGGCACGGATCGTGCATTCGTGACGGCTGTCCCCGAGACGCCCGGTCGCGACCCGCATTCGAAGCGTCCCTATACGGCAGTTCGGTACCGCCTGCGCCGCGCAAGCCATGCGACGCCGAACGCGGTACTCCACGTCAACGAGAAACCACGGATTCGTTCAATGACAGTCAAGACACAGTTCGCCATCACGGTTCCGCTTCTCGTGGTGTTCGGGTCCACGCCGGCATTCGCACAGGCGGATGCCGCCTCGGGCAAGGCCCCGGCCCCCACCGCCCCGGCATCGGCTGCCGCAACGGCAGGCGAGTTGCCGTCCCAGCAGGTGGTGATCAACGGCATCAAGCGCGGCGAGCTGGTCCTGCCTACCACGGTGACGTCGTCATCCGCCTTCGGCATGGACCTGGGGGTGCTCGACACGCCGCGCAACAACACCATCCTGTCGACCGCGCAACTCGATGCACTCAACGTCAAGAACCCCGAGGGCTTCTCGTACCTCACGTCCAGCGCCTACACCGACTCTTCCTTCGGCGTCCCCAACGTGCCGCGCATCCGCGGTCAGTACGCGGACGTCTTCATCAACGGCATGCGCGACAGCTTCACGTCCAACGGCTACGGCGCTCCGTTCAGCTTCAACGCCATCGAGACCATCGACATCAACAAGGGGCCGGCCACGGTCCAGGCCGGTCCGGGAGCCGGCGTCGGCGGCTCGATCAACATCAGCACGAAGCAGCCGAATTTCGTCAAGTTCTCGGGCGTGGTCGACACGCAGTTCGACACCCAGGGCGAGCGTCGCATCGGATTCGATCTGGGCGGGCCCGTCGGCCCCGCGAATCCTGGTCTCGCCTACCGCGTCAGCTATGCAGGCGACAACAGCGGCAGCTACTGGTACGGCCAGTACACGCATCAGCAATCCCTGTTTTTTTCGGTGCTCGACGAGGTGTCGCCGAAGTACTCGGTGGA